>CEQF01061902.1_pt1 | contig 19442 bp, 20 predicted proteins | sample 530821 | NCBI WGS metagenome assembly CEQF01 (sample SAMEA2621003, study PRJEB7988) | marine metagenome | isolation source: saline water (ENVO:00002010), including
CATCGCCCCCAGTAGAGTAAAAAGAAGAATCCCATAATACTCACCTGGGTATTTTAGTTTGGAATGAACATATTCCCTAGATATAATGACAGCTACAGCACCTATAACGAGGAAAAATATTCTAAAAAATTTAGTGAATTCATCAAATTCAAGCAATCCATCATAAAGCTGGCCGTCGGACTCAACAAACAAGCTTATAAGTAGGATTACTACCAGACCAATGAATCCAATCCATGCGAGGTGCTGCTTCCAATTTTCTTTAATAAAAAGGTCCAATGCGAGAATGAAAAATGCAAGCCCCGCTACGAGAAACTCGGGAATCAAGAGAGAAAAATCGTTCATCTCGCCCCCGGTATCATTGCAAGTATTGGGTTCACTCCGCTCTCGATAACCTCAATGTATGGAAAGGGCCAAAGCCCGACCGAAAATATGATAGCTACCAATACCCCTGCTGCCAGCAGTTCCCGAGATCCAGAATCTGTCTGACTTTCCCATATTTCGGGAGTTGGGCCAAAGAAAACCTTGGAAAGTAACCGCAAAATATATACCGCGGTTAGAGCAGCACCCACTACGGCTGCGCTTCCCAGGATTGTGCCCAAGAGTCCATAACTTTGGAATACCCCGATGAAAACCAGGAGTTCCGCCACAAATCCACTCATTCCCGGAAGTCCTAAAGATGTTAGACCAGCGACGGTGAACAAGACCGATATAACGCCCATTCTTTTTGCCATTCCTTCCAAAACAAGCGTGTCTCTTGTGTGGGTCCTGTCATAAATCATTCCAGCAACCGCAAAGAATAGTGCTGTCATTATGCCGTGCGAAAACATCTGCAGCACCGCTCCACTCATCCCCAAAACATTCAATGTCGCTATACCCATTAATACATAGCCCATGTGACTCACAGATGAGTATCCAATAACATATTTCAGATCCGTTTGTCCCATGGCCGATACTGCGCCATATATGACATTCACTGCACCAAGAACTATCAGGAGAGGCATCCATGTTTCGGCTCCAGTTGGCATGAGCACAAGACCAACCCTAATAATCCCAAACGCCCCAAGTTTCATTAACACACCGGCATGCACCATGCTAACCGCGGTTGGAGCAGCAACATGGCCATCAGGAGACCATGTATGAAACGGCCATAGACCCGCTAAAATCCCAAACCCAACCATTAGCATAGGAAAGAAAATATTCTGAAATGTCGGAGAAAAAGCGTTATTGGAAACTTTCTGAATTTCAAGAATACTAAATGTACCGATACCAGCTTGGAAGAAGATAGCTATGATGGCTATCCAAACTAAAACACTCCCAGCCACCAATACGAGGGTCAATTTCATTGCACTATATTCTTTAGTTCTAGTGAATCCCCTGAACTGACTAGTGCTACCCCACTTGCCAATAAGCAAGTACATTGGAAGCACTGAAAGTTCGTAGAATAAGAAGAAAAAGAATAAATCGAAAGTAACAAAAACCCCAAAAACCCCTGCCAACAAGACAAAATAGAGAATGAAAAAATCTTTGGCAGATTCCCTTATATTCCAAGAAATTAGTGTACCGGTCAGCATCACAATCCCAGTGAGCAAAACCATGGTAGCTCCAACACCATCAATCCCTAGAGATAATGTGATCGCATCGTCGCCAGCTCCCCATGGCCCAGGAAGAGACAGCCACCGATAAATTTTCTGAAATTGAACAGCTCCTGCAGTTTCGTCAAATGAAACGAAAATATAAATCGCCAAAACAGCTACAACAAACGAGACCGTAACAGCCACGACTTTAATGACTTTCAGCGCTCCTGCAGGAACAAAAAGTAAGATTACCGCACCCAACATAGGTAATCCAACCAAGCATAAAAGGACAAATGAATCCATTCCTTCTAGCACTTCTAAAACACCCACCATACTATTACCGCTAGAAATACCCCGAATGCCATAGCAGTACCGTAGTTATATATCTTGCCCGTCTGAACTAGTCTAATCTTGAAGGCTGATAACAAGACAGATTTTGCTGATCCATCGATACCGGTATCGTTTATCACGATACGGTCGAATGTCGCTATAAGTCTTCCTGATTCGAGAACTATTCTGTCAATAACAAACTGGTAGATAGCGTCTATCCAAAATCCCTTTAATGCGCCTTTGTACAGCAATCCTAGACGCAATGCCATCGATTTATGAGATAGGGATGACTTGCCGTAATAAAGCCAACCCACTACCACTCCAAGAATGGCGATCAACAAGGAAACTACTATCAACCAGGGAATTATGTGAAATTTGCTTTCTTGTTCGACAAAAGACGTAAATCCCTTAAATCCTCCCATCGGAATCGCGACCATCCCAAGGAACACTGCAACGAGCGTAAGCATTATTACAGGAAAAAGCATAAGAAATGGCGACTCATGAGCATTTTTTGCGGCATCAGTCCGTGAGCTTCCGGTAAACGTAATGAAAAAAAGTCTAGCAATATATAGGGCGCTGACAAATCCCCCTGCCAATGTCACTATCAAAAACCCTAATCCCATTTCTTGGTACACAGAGCTAAGTATCTCATCTTTACTGAAAAACCCAGATAATGGTGCGATACCGGCTAGAGATAATGATCCAATTAAAAAAACTCCTGTTGTTATTGGCATTTTGCTTTTGAGCCCTCCCAAGCTCCAGCAGTCTGTCTCATCGTTCGTGCCGTGCATAACGTTGCCGGCTCCCAAGAAAAGAAGCGCTTTGCTTATTCCATGTACCACTAGATGGAGCAACGCAGCACCCACACCTCCAGTCCCAATTGACAGCATCATTAAGCCCAGATGACTAATCGTTGAATATGCCAGAATACGTTTAATATCTGTCATCACTAGGGCAATAAAACCAGCAAAAATGAATGTGAATAGGCCCGTTACAGCAACGATAACCTGCATTTCTGGAACTAGATCAAACAAAGGCATCATTCTCGCTACCAAGTAAACACCGGCCGCAACCATGGTGGCCGCGTGAATCAACGCTGATACAGGAGTAGGACCCTCCATCGCATCCGGAAGCCAAACATGAAGAGGAAACTGACCAGATTTACCCATGGCTCCAAGAAAAATCAGCAAGGAAGACCACAGAATCGTCGAGTCCGATATACCACCATTTTGTGCAACATGGATGATAGAGGAAATATGAAAAGTACCGGTAGCTTTGAATAGAATTATTATCCCAATCAGCAGACCAACATCCCCAATCCTAGTTGTTATAAAAGCCTTCTTGGCGGCTTCTGCTGCAGAGCGTCTGTCAAACCAAAAACCAATTAAAAGATAAGAACCAAGCCCGACAAGTTCCCAGGCGAAATATAGAAATAGGAGATTATCTGCAAGTACTACCAGCAGCATTGCGCCAGCAAAGAGGGCATGTAGAGAAAAATACCACCCGTAACGGCTATCCCCTTTCATATACTGAAGGGAATAGACTTGAACCAAAAGGGCAACAAAAGTTATTAGACCCAACATGACCACGGATATTCTATCTACCAGAAATCCCCAAGTGAATTTCCAGAATCCTATATTTATCCAGTCAATATCGACATGTAGAGGAACAGAACCCCCTGATAAGAAATCGGACAAAACAAACCAGAACAAAATAAAGCCGGCTGCAATTGCAGCAATCGATATAAATGATCCCTTGCCCGGTAGAAACCTCCCTAAGAATATAGTGACTGGAAAAGCAAGAATAGAAAGTGCTGGGATCAGCCAAGCGGCGTTAGAACCTGCAAAAATATCAATGCTCATTGTATTCACCCCTTGAGCAAATCTATTTCATCGACATTGACGCTGCGACGCTCCCTATACAATCTGAGAATGATCGCTATTGCAAGAGCGAGTTCAGCCGCCGCAATTGTTATAACAAAAACTATAATCACTTGACCTAAAGATCGATGTGATCCACCGAACGTACCAAACGCCGAGTATCCAATAAGATTTATATTTACGGCGTTGAGCATCAGTTCAATGGACATGAGAACCAACACCGTACTCTTTCGAGCAAGTACTCCATATATACCAAGGCAAAACAAAATATAAGCCAACACCTGGAAGTGAGGTAAAGATATCAACTCGAGTCCCCTTGCTCCTCGTCACTGGCATCACGTCGCACTATTACAATAGCCCCTACAAGTGCCACTAGCAGAACTAGAGATGCTACTTCAAAAGGAATGGCCCAGTCAGTAAAAAGGCTTTCCCCCAACTCAACCATACTAACGGGAGACCGATCTCCTTCGGGTGTGGGAGTTTTTGCAAGGGAGGCGACTAACATAGCAAACAAAACTAGGGAAACAACGAAAGCCAACGGGCGATTGCGGTTATCAGAAATATCACGGAAATCGTCGATGCGGGTTAGCATAAGCGCAAACAATATAACGATTACTACAGCACCGCCGTATATAAGGATCTGCACGAGGGCGAGAAACTCAGCAAACGCCAGTAGAAAGACACCGGCTATTCCCATCATTGAAACGAGCAAGGAGAACGCAGCGTAAACGATATTCCTCGTAACTACTACTCCAATTCCTCCTGAAAGAACTAAAGCTGCTGCTGCATAAAAAAGAATTAAAGATCCGGTCACTCTTTTCCCTCCATAGACTCACCAGATCTACTGTCGGTCGCTTCGGCATCATTTAATGACAGACTTGAACCTTCCTCAACCTGAGGGATACCTCGATTTTTCTCAGGATTTCTAGGCGCCCATCCAACCTTTCGTTGATAGTCTCTACCCATCGTAATCAACGACTGCAAATCTGCTCGGTTACCATTGCGCTCGTACTTACTTAACTCATGTTCATGAGACATCTCAATTGCATCGAAATTACATACATCCACGCAAATACCGCAAACTATGCAACGCCCTAGATTAATCTCAAAGGTATCTACTATTTTCCTGCGGCGGCTTTCCCCAGGGTAAAGGGGATTATCCTTCATTTCAGCAGTCATGCACTGTGTGGGACATTCTCTTATACAAACCATGCAGCCCGTGCAATACGGTTCCTCTACCTCCACATCCCAAGTCAAAGCGGGAAATCCCATGTATCTATCTTCCAAATTCAACCGCTTGTCAGGCTCAGGGTACTCGGCGGTAACGGATTCACGCCATGTTGATTTTAATGTGACAGCTAGCCCACCGATAAAACCTATGATGTCACCAATCATTCGACTCCTCCGCTCGTCTCAACAGGAGAATACCTGGTTTTAGATCGTATATCTTTTGCAGATACTAGCCTGACGGTATCTCGCTTCATAGAGCTGCTTGAGTTAAGTCGAATTATGCAAACGGCGCCAACTAGTAATATCCCCGACAATCCAGTCAGTATCCAAAGAGGCATACCATAAAAAAGAACGACTGCGGTTATTACAATATTTAAGAACGAGAGGGGAACAAGCAGCTTCCAGCCAAACGCCATAAGCTGGTCTATCCGAAGCCTAGGATAAGTTCCTCTTATCCAAAATATCAGCCATATGACAGCAGAAGTTTTTAATAACAACCAAATCGCAGACAAGGTCGTGTGTAAAAATCCTTCAAAAGGCATAGTTGGCCAAGACCAACCCCCAAGAAAAAGCAATACAGTCAACACAGCTATAGTGAAGGTATTCATATACTCAGCCAAGAAAAAGATTGACCAATGTGCCCCACTGTACTCCACAAAAGGGCCGCCTATAACTTCAGATTCTGCATGATGAATGTCGAAAGGAGTCCTACCAAGTTCTGCTAGAGCTGAAGTCAAGAATATAAATAACCCCAGAGGTTGAACCAATGCAAATGAAAACGACCTCTGTTGAGCAACAATCTCCGTGAGATCCAGAGATTGTGCCAGCATTGCCACTCCTAATATTGCCATTATGAAAGGAATCTCATAGCTAATGAGTTGTCCTGCAGCCCTAAGACCTCCCAGAACAGCCCATTTATTTGCTGAGCCCCACCCCGCCATGACAAGACCCAGAACAGACAAAACTGAAACAGCCGTTATATAAAAAAGACCTAAATCTAGGTTCTCAACCACTATTTGACGAGTTATAGGTATCGTGACCCACATAAGAAAAGCCGGAACAAATACAGCGATAGGAGCTAACCAGTAAACCCCCCTATCTGCCCATGTAGGTAATATGTCTTCCTTAGTTATCAACTTCAACGAGTCAGCTACCGGCTGCAAAATACCCTTGAACCCAACCCTTGTTGGGCCCATTCGCTGCTGTATCCTGGCTAAAGCTTTCCGCTCCGCATATGTAAGCACTAGCACTACAAAAGACACGGATAACATCAAGATGACGGCTTTTGCCAAAATAATAAGAACTTCGGAAACAGTCATCGATCGACCTCTCCCATTATCAAGTCGATCGAGCCCAGTATCAAAACTGCATCCGCAAGATAAGACCCTTGAAGCATCTGCTCCAGAGCTTGGAGATTCGCAAAAGAGGGAGCACGGACCTTAACACGGTATGGAGTGTCGCTGCCGTCACTAACCAAAAAAACTGCAAGATCTCCTCTTGGTGACTCAGTTCGAACGAATACTTCACCCTTAGGTGGACGTACTATCCTCCTAACCGCCGCTGAAATGTCCCCCTCGGGAAGTTCACGGGCAGCTTGTTCAATGATTTTGACGGATTCACGCATTTCTTCAATACGAACATAGAATCTATCCCAACAATCACCATATGTCCCAACAGGAATATTAAAGTCAAAGCGATCGTAGATTGAATAGGGGTCCGTGATACGAATGTCCTCCGCTACCCCAGAAGCCCTAAGAGCGGGACCAGTCACACCGAAGTCTATTGCATCTGGGCCAGTTATAGACCCTACACCCTTAGTTCTGGCAAGAAACATCTCATTTTTTGAAATTAAAGCGTCGCACTCCTCAATTCCACGTTTTAGATGATCAAGCACCTCATGCAGACGTTGTTGAAAATCTATAGGTAGATCATCCTTGACCCCACCAATACGGATGTAATTGTGCATCATCCTAGCCCCCGTCACGCTTTCAAATAAATTCTGAATCTTTTCGCGTTCCCTAAAGGCGTAAAGAATAGGGGTCATTGCGCCTGCGTCTAACCCGTAAACACCATAAAAAAGCATATGACTAGCAATGCGATTTAGTTCACATAGAATCACCCTTATGTATTCGGCGCGCTCAGGAACATCTACGTCCATAATCTTTTCGGTTGCAAGACAGAAAGCTAATTCGGAATTAAGATTTCCAACATAGTCCATTCTGTCAAATAAGGTCACAATCTGACTGTAGTGCTCACTTTCGCAAATTTTTTCAGATCCCCTGTGCAAGTAACCAATATGGGGCTCAGATTTAATGATCCTTTCCCCGTCTACCCAGATAACCAACCGAAAAACGCCGTGTGTGCTTGGGTGCTGAGGACCCATGTTGATCATGAGATCAATGGATCCATCCGTTTCATTTTTCTTTTCGTCGACTTGCATATATTTAATTCCCATTCCCGTCAGGCACTATCACCACTCCTGATAATCGTGGAACGGAAAACTCTTTCTCCCGGGAAAGCCATCAAAGCCTTCATAAAGCAAAAGTGGGGAAAGATTACCGTGACCAAGAAAAATTACTCCGAACAGATCATGCCCTTCACGTTCAAACCATTCGGCTGAGCGCCATACAGAAGTTACTGTAGGAAGTATCGGGTCGGCTGAGAATACGGAGGTCTTGACGGCCACTTTGTAGTAAGTGGATAAAGAAACCATGTGGTAGACAATCTCGAACCTTTGTTCACTCTCCTCATAATCGACAACTGAGATTGAACAAAGGTAGTTAAATAATAGGTTTTGGGAATCTTTCAAAAACTGACAAACTTGTACTAACGATTCCTTGGGCACCGTTATGGTCACCATGTCTACACACACCCCTATTTCCGATTTAAGATCAGGGGGCAAGATCTCATTCAGCATCTCGAAAAGTTCCTCACCACGCGGATCTAAACAAGGGGGAGCGATCGGTATCTCACGGGCACGCCTACCTGAGGAAGGTTTTTTATTCACCATCTGGCGCTTGTGAGGGAGGGTTTTGGTTCTTGGCATCTAGTTGGATTTTTTCCTGGAGTTGCATAATGCCATGCATCAAGGCTTCTGGCCTGGGGGGACAGCCAGGAACATACACGTCGACCGGAATCAGATGGTCAACACCCATGACAACAGAATAGGACTTGTAATACGGTCCGCCATTGGTCGCGCAGCTACCCATCGCAATCACCCATTTCGGGTCAGGCATTTGTTCATAGAGTAATTTTATTGGATCAGCCATTTTCTTGACCACGGTTCCCGCGACTATCATCACATCAGCTTGACGTGGAGAAGGCCAAGTCACGACTCCAAATCGATCAAGATCATGATGAGACATGTGAGCACTAATCATTTCTATCGCACAACAAGCCAATCCGAAAGATAGGGTCCACAAAGACGACTTACGGGCCAGCGAAAATAATTGATCGGACTTTGCTGTGACGGCATTAGGCAAAACCCTGTTAAACACACTGTCGGGCACATTATTACCCTCACCAACCTTGTACCCGTCACCAATACGCCCAAAAATCTGATCACGCATATGATCACGGCTTGGGCCGTCCACTGGTATCGGCTGGTCATCTTCATTTATCGCCACTGGAGAACTCCTTTGCGCCAACCGTAAATGACGCCGAAGAAAAGTACGGCAATAAATATCAACATCTCATAGAAAACTATGGGAACTGCTTCAACGAAAATCAGAGCCCACGGGAAAAGAAAAACTGCCTCCACGTCAAAAATGATAAAGATGATCGCAAAAACATAATATCTGATCTGTATTTGGGACCAATGATAGGGGGCAGCCGGTATCCCGCATTCATACGGTGAATTCTTAGCTTCTGACGGCCTACGCGGAGCAAGCAATCTCGAAGCGGCAAACATCAATAGAATTGCCACCAAGCCAACTGCTGCAACCACGAGGACCGCGATCCAGTTTAAGACGTAACTTTCTGACAATGAGCCACCTTACGCCGCGTCTCGTATCGCAGTCACAAAAAATAGCTACAAAATCTTATCACAAATGAACCCTCCTTCATGGGTTGATCAAGGGTTATACCAGAAAATATGAGCAGCTCAACACACACGTTCATTACTGGGTATTTGCAAGATTTAATACCTAACAAGAGGGTCCTGCATGTCTTGTGGGACTTTTTTCAACGATGTTGTTATAATCGCGCCACGTCTCAATTATCACCCTAGGCGATGCCTACATTGCAGAGTATTTCCAGACATTTCCTGCTCTCAGGGATCTCCTAAACGGACTCCAAACTAGGGAGAATAGATATGGTTCAATCTGTCACTGTTCCAATTACGATAAATGTGAATGGGAAACAACACTCAGCCGAAGTAGAGCCACGCTTGTTGCTTGCGCAGTTCTTGCGAGAAAACTTGAACATGACGGGGACACATATCGGGTGCGACACTACGAGCTGCGGAGCCTGTACAGTGATAATTGATGGGAGGTCCGCAAAGTCTTGCACCATACTTGCCGTACAGGCTAACGGATCTGAAATAACAACTGTTGAGGGCTTGGCAGACGGTGATAACCTTCACCCAATACAGGAGGGCTTTTGGGAGAAGCACGGTCTCCAATGTGGATTCTGTACACCTGGAATGATGATGTCAGCTGTCGCCCTTCTGAATGACAATCCAGATCCCTCAGAGGACGAAATACGGCACGGGCTTGCTGGCAACGTCTGTAGATGTACCGGCTACCACAATATTGTGCTAGCCGTGCAATATGCTGCTGACAAGATGAAATCGTAACACTCTACATAACAACGCAAAGCCATAAAAACCCCCTAATGAGAGGAAGCATATGATCCCCGCACCGTTTCAGTACCACAAACCCGCTTCTGTTGCCGAGGCGGCTGAGCTGCTTAAAAAGCATGGCTCAGACGCAAAGATCCTAGCCGGTGGGCACAGTCTTATCCCTTTAATGAAGTTACGGCTTGCACAACCGGAAGTGATAATAGATATCGGATCCATAGAATCCATGGCCTATGTACAGGAGCGAGACGGAGGAATTGCAGTGGGCGGGACAACTCACTACGTTGATATAGCAAATTCCTCAATTGTTCCTACGGCCCTTTCAGAAGCGGCAGCCCAGGTTGCTGACGTCCAAGTCAGAAATAGAGGTACTATTGGAGGGAGCCTTGCTCACAGCGATCCAGCAGCTGACTTGCCTGCCGCTCTAATAGCACTCAAAGGTCAGATAATAACCAGTTCTACGAGTGAACATAGAACTCTTGAATCAGACGAATTCTTTCAGGATCTCTTCACTACTTCTCTCAGAGAAGATGAAATTATCAGTGAGATATTTGTTCCCGGCGAGTCTAGCGGGACAGGTTCCGCATACGTAAAGTTTGCCAATAAGGCTTCACATTACGCAATAGTTGGTGTTGCGGCATCAGTCACAGTTTCTGCCGGAAAATGCACAGCGGCCAGTATAGGAATTACAGGAGCGGGGCCTGCCGCTTATCAAGCTAGTGCCTCCATGTCTGACCTGACTGGATCTACTCTTGATGACGCCGCGATAGGTAAGGCATCCGCAGAAGCAGGCGAAGGAGTCGACTTTAACGACGATGTCCACGCGTCTGGAGAATATAGAGCACACCTCGTCACTGTATTTACAGAACGAGCCATTAGGTTAGCTAGCTCAAGAGCTGGCTAGATATAAAATCTATGCCCAAAATATTGGACATATCACTAGACAAGGCATGGTATATTGGATACTTAATTAAATAGTTCGTCCCGAGTGGCAGGCGAGGCCCCAGTCCTTTGACCCTGTCCGGCAACCTTAACTCTCAAGGTGCCCCTGGGGAAGAAGACGAGGTCCTAAATGGACAAAGGGTACGGGCTCTCCGTACACTGGAGGGCTTTTTTTATTGCCCCTCGATAATTTTCTTCGAACCCATCGGGACGTCAAAGGGGATGTTCTGATAATTATGTGTCGAGAAAATCAAACTACAAATGCTGTTAATTCTGAGGTAGGCTGGAAAGACCGTGTTCTTAAACACAAGAAATTTAGGGTTAGCTCTCCAAGAAATTTTCCAAATTTAGACATATATCGGAGCCTGTTTTTGATCGCACATAAAGTAGGAGGCCTAGATGTCGAATGGGCTTCGGAATTACGAAAAACCTACGGGTCAGACTGGGTTAAAAGATACGCGGACATACTAGATCCAATGATAGCAATCAACCTGAACTTTAGAGTTGAACCATCCGGGACTTACGGCTAGCATCATCTTTAGTCAACCGGCGTCTACCTACAATTTGTGTCTATGCTGGAGTAGTTAGTGCCCATACGCACATTGGGCACTCAATCAGTCATCTAGAAACTATCCGTGGCTCCGACTAACAAATCTCAATTCATGATGCATACACACGACACCTACATCCGAAGCAGGAGCTGATTCATAAAACTAGAATTCACTGGGTTTTCGCTCAGTTGTTGTAGTATTGGGCCAGCAAAATACGAGATTATGACTAGGAGGAACTATTGGCTTCAGGAACTACTTACAGCAATTCTTCTTTTAGCAAAACCGAGGCGGTTTCCCATAATGGCATGGTAGCCACGAAAGATAAACTGGCCACAGAGGCAGGTTTGGAAATCCTGAGAATGGGAGGAAACGCTGTGGACGCCGGAGTAGCGTCTTGCCTAGCCGTAGGGGTAGTGGAACCAGAATCTAGTGGCATTGGGGGAGGTGGTTACATGGTATTCCAAATGAAGGACCAAGGTGGTGTTATAGGATTTCCAATGAAAGGTCCAAATGCAGGAACACCAGACATGTATTCGCTATCCGGTGAGCCTTCGGTCGGAAGCTTTGGTTGGGCTGGAGTCTTAAATGACGAAAACATTCACGGTTATCGTTCTATTGCGGTACCAGGGTGCGTTGCAGGCTTAGCGGAAGCCCACAAAAGATTCGGGAACTTACCCTGGTCAGAGGTAGTTGCACCAGCAGCTAATATAGCGCGTAATGGATTTTCTCCTGAATGGTTCACTCTCTATAAGCTCGGCGGACTCTCCCAAATGTTACTTCGCTACACTGAATTAAGGGAAACGTTTATGCCAGACAACCAGCTGCCTTACGGTGGAATCGAGGCTCCCTACATTCTAAAACAACCAAACTTGGCAAAGGCTTTGGACTCAATAGCAAGAGATGGCGCAAACTCCTTATATCGAGGTGAATTAACTGAGGAGATCACCAGAGATATCCAATCTAATGGCGGGATTTTGACGATGCAAGACTTCGATCAATACAAGCCTTTCTATTGGAAGGATGGTCTTGAATTTAAATATCGAGGAAAGACTATTCGTGTACCAAACTACGCCTGTGCCGGTATAACTAGTGCAATGACATTAAAACTGCTCAACAAATTTGATTTATCTTCCACGCAACATAACAGTGTAGAAGCGTTACATCTCTACATTAGCGCAGCTCGAATGGCCTATGCTGATAGGTTTGAATATATTGCCGACCCGGAATTTGCTGATGTTCCATGGCAAGGGCTCGTTTCTGATACCTACACAGACCGACGGAGTGGAGAAATAGGCGCCAACTGCGCATCTCAGTTTAGCCCAGGAAACCCTTGGATCGAGGAAGGTCGAGACCCCAAATTCGTACTGGAAAGTAGTAAACCACGACCAGACAACGGGACAACCCATCTCACCGTTGTGGACGGCGAAGGAAATGCCGTCTCAATAACAAACACTATAATGTCGGGATTCGGATCTGGAATTATTCCGAAAGGAACCGGGATAGTGATGAACAACGGAATGATGTGGTACGACCCAGTACCTGGGAGGGTAAACTCAATTGCTCCAGGAAAATACCCTCTAAACAATATGACACCTGCCTTGGTCCTGGGTAAAGACGGCGTGGAGATCGCTGTAGGAGCGTCCGGAGGCAGAAGAATTACTAATTGTGTTACCTCACTAATCTCAAAAATGATAGATTTTGGATTGAGTCCACAGGAAGCTATAGACGCTCCAAGAGTTGATTGCAGTTCCACAACAACTGATGTCCCGCTAGAATTGGACCCAGACGTGATACAGGGTCTAATGGCAAAAGGTCACAATATAAGAGTGTTAGGAGAAGGATTCACTCAGACGGGGTTTGCTAAATTTGCCAGTCCTACAGCTATTACCAGAAGCAACGGAACATTTCTTGGTGGGGTAGACACATTCCACTCTGCCTATGCGGCAGGACTTTGATCACCAAGTGACAACCTTAAACTATTCCTAGCCCGTAATAATTTTCACATCGGTAGCATCAGCCAATAATTTCTTGGCCCTGTCGAGTTTATCGGGATGATCGAATCTCGCATGGCGTTGAAGAGAACCAATAGCTTTCATTGTTTCGACTGTATCCGTGTCAACTATTACTGCCGCTACCTCTTCTTCATCACACTCATACTTCACATACTCAATTGGTTCCATTCCACGGGTTAATATGAAACATTGCATGTCCGTTTGAAGAGCAGACATCTGAACATCCGGCCTGTCACCCCTAACAATAACCGCTTTTTTGTTTTTAGTAGAGAAAATGTATTCACCTGGATCCATACCGAAACCACCCACCATAAAGTTCTCCACCAGTCGGTCAGAATATTCGGAACCAGTAAAAAATGTTCCTCCCAAAAGTTCTGATATTTGACCCACAGTTAAGCTAAGAAGTGTTCTGTCTTCTGGTATCAGGCCAAGCACAGTCACATCAGAATTCTGAAAAGAAGGAATTATCTTATCTACTGCTTCAGTTCTCCCATAGGCAGTTAAACAATTTATTAAAATTCCTATAATGTTGCCTTCGAATTTTTGAGCATAAGGCAGACTCGAATCTTTGTCTCTAAAATCCGACACTAGCAGAACTTTCGCTTTCGTTTCATCAACTATTTCGACATGATCTGACGTTGACATATCGCTTGATGAATCCACAACTACAAGGGAGCTATGGGAAGACTCTTCTTTCACTGCGTTTACAACACCTGATACTTCTGCTGTATCAATCTTAGAAAGTCGAATCTTTCCTTGGCCGAGCACAGTTTCTAAATCATCACTTGGGTGCTCATTCGCCCCAATTCTTAGAATGGTAACTAGACTTTGTTCGCCAGATGCTATGGATGCCAAGGCCATGGCGACCATCGTCTTGCCGGCTTTACGGTTCTGTGATGTTACATAAACGACGCCCATGTCCACTCTTTCTGCCTTACTTACAAATAAAACTTATTACTAAGGGTCCAGAGGACTTGAAAATCTAGGTGCGCACCCCACGACGCCTGCGGCGTAGTCTCCTTAGGCTTCTTTGCTTATCAAGCCTTTCTTGCTCTCCTTTGGAGCGAAAAAACCGCCTATTACGCAGTTCTCTCAGAATTCCAGACCTCTGCATAGTAGTCTGGAATCGTTTAAGCAAACCTTCTGGATCTTCACCATCACGCTGGGTTACAAATGCCAACCTTAATCTCCCTATCGATTCCACATTCTATGTACCACTCATGGAGCTTATTCCCATGAAGGGACTGAATCAAGTAATTGAGAGGCGTCAAAGCCCCTCGCCAAGGTGCGTAATTATAGCATATTGCCACCTTTCCCCAAACGGTACATTTAGTTGCGACTATGGTGTCTGAGGCTCTAATATTTCCTTATTGTTAACAAGGAAGTTAGATGAGAAGGAGTTGGAATGGCCGGCCCTCTGAATGAATTTACCCAGGTTGCCAAGTTTGACCCAGAAACGTTTGGCGATCCCGGAAAGAGAACGTTCCGCATCAACGCAGAAAGCGCGAGTAGCACCGCAAAGGTATGGTTGGAAAAAGAGCAGCTAGCAGAACTCTGTCTGGCAATCACCCAAATGGACCGCGAAAATAATCCAACTCCAAGCGACACCAACGTTTCTCCTTCCGATCTTGAGGCAGAACCTCTGACCAATCTAGATTTCAAAGCAAATCGACTTGCATTTGGTCACAACCCTGACTCTGGAATGTTCGTCGTTGACGCATACGATCCTCAGCTGGAAGATGAAGATGATGAGCCAACCGTACGGATATGGGTAACAAGAGACCAGATACGACATTTCTCCCGCGACGGACTGGCAATAGTGTCCGCCGGTAGAGCCACTTGTGATCTATGTGGAAGACCAAAAAACCTGGACGGGCACTACTGTGAGCGAACCAACGGCCACAGTAAAGAAGGAGCTGAGAATCTCTAAACTCGTTGATGAAAACCAACTAGCGCTCTTCAAGTTATCGTTTTGACTTCAGGCAACCAAGGAGACCCTCGCAATCAATTTCCTTCACCTGATGCCGAAATTCTTCACCTTGAAGCTGCCGAGGCAAACTTATTCCTAGAGACTGGTGAATTCCTTGGGGGCCACACGATGCCCTGGGGTTCCAACTACACGTTCCTTGTTTGGCTATCCGCTGATAGCCCAGATAAGTGTATCCAAGCAATTTACAAACCCCGCGATGGGGAAAAACCATTACATGACTTCCCACATGGAACGTTATACAAAAGGGAATTCGCCACGTATTTACTCAGTAAAGAATTAGGATGGCCTAACGTACCCTTAACTACCATAAGGGAGGGTCCTTACGGAGTGGGATCTATGCAGTTGTATGTGGACTGTGATCCAAGAATCACCTATTTTGAAATTCGTGACACAATGCCCGACGAACTTGAAAAACTAGCAGTATTTGATCTCCTTACAAACAACGCTGACAGAAAAGCGGGGCACTGTTTACTAGACAATCACGAAACTATTTGGTCAATTGATCACGGTCTGACTTTCCATTCCGTATTCAAACTTCGGACAGTTATGCTCGAATACTGTGGTAAAAGGATTTCAGAATCACTTATTGATGATCTAAAGCTATTGGCGGGTCGTATGGAATCGTCTAGTGAGATCAAGTCGCGTTTGGAAACTCAGACCTCGGCCGAAGAGATTGAATCTCTTAAAACAAGACTGGACGTTATGATAACTGACCCCGTGATCCCGATACTCGACCCTTATAGAGATGTACCGTGGCCTTTCGTTTAGGAGACTATTGCACAAAGAAATTTAGTATTCTGATGATTCACACTAGCCGGGTTTGTATTGCCTCAAAATATAACCTAGCAATAAGATATAAAGACTTCTTTGTAAGAAGAAATATCTGCCTCATGGATAGGGAGGGTTGGCCGAGCGGACGAAGGCACCAGTCTTGAAAACTGGCATACCCTAATCGGGTATCGTGGGTTCGAATCCCACACCCTCCGCCAGACCGGGAAAGCAGCTACTAAGGCAGAAAACTACCCAATGCCTATAGAATAAATACATGAAACTACATGAATTCCAATCTAAAGAGATCCTCTCAAAGTACGGAATACCCGTTCCTCAAGGTAAAGTTGCAAGAACCCCCAGCCAAGCCGCTACCGCCGCCTTTGACCTCGGTGGAACCATTGTAGTCAAAGCCCAGGTCCATGCAGGAGGGAGGGGAAATGCTGGAGGTATAAAAGTTGTACAAACTCCGGGTGCCGCTGAACAAGCCGCCGCCGCAATGCTTGGGAAAAACCTTACAACTTTCCAGACTGGGCCAGAGGGGGTACCAGTCGAAAATGTGCTTATAGAAGAGGGTATTGAAATTGCGGAAGAACTCTATCTTGGCATGGTTATAGACGGATCAACGAAAGGTGTCGTTGTGATAGCAAGCAAATCTGGAGGAGTCAACATCGAAGAAGTGGCTCAAAATTCTCCGGAAAAGATCCTTCAAATTCCCATCGACCCAATGCTGGGTGTCCAAGGTTTTCAGGGAAGACAAATTGCGTATGGGCTTGAATTGTCTCACAATCTGGTCAGAACCGCCGCCACTATGCTAGAGAACCTCTACAAGGTGTTCATAGATGTTGATGCCTCTCTGTTAGAAATTAATCCGTTGGTAGTAACCACTGACGGAAAATTAGTAGCTGCCGACGCCAAAATAAACATTGACGATGATGCTGTATACAGGCATGAAAATATTCGAGACATGGCCGACCCTTCTCAGGAAGACCCACTCGAAGTACAGGCTAGAGAATCAGATATAAATTACGTTAAATTGGATGGGAATATAGGATGTATTGTCAATGGCGCAGGTCTTGCCATGGCGACAATGGACGTAGCCAGCGCAGCGGGAGCAGCGCCTGCCAATTTTCTGGATATAGGAGGTGGAGCAGACGAAGAGAAAGTAGCAAAAGCGCTTACACTTGTACTTTCTGATGTTAATGTTAAAGCTGTTTTGGTAAATTTATTTGGGGGCATATTACGGTGTGACATAGCCGCGAGAGGATTCATAATGGCAATCGACAGAAATCGCGAGCTTGAGCGCCCAATGGTTGTCAGAATGTTAGGTACCAATTCAGAAGAAGGCAGGGAGATACTAACCTCTTCTAATCTAGAAGTCACTATTGTTCAAACTCTAGACGAGGCTGCCGAAGCTATTTCTAAACTATCGTAATATTTAAGACAAACCTCATGTCCCAGTATGTGCTTAAAGCACAATGCAGCTCGGGAGAACTAAATGAGCATCCTTGTAGATAAAAATACCCGACTACTGGTTCAGGGAATAACCGGTAGGGAAGGGAGCTACCACGCCCAAAGATCCGCGGAATACGGTGCGCATCTTGTAGCAGGTGTCACCCCTGGTAAAGGGGGTCAACAGTTTATGGATTCTGTGCCAGTGTTTGATACGGTCCAAAACGCCGTCGGGAAAACAGGGGCAGATGCTTCCTTGATATTTGTACCTCCTGCTTTTGCAGCGGATGCAATTGTAGAAGCTGTCGATGCTGGGATTAAGGTAATCGCATGTATTACCGAAGGTATTCCAGTTCAAGACACGATAAAGGTTGTCAGATATATACGGGATAAGGATGTGAGCCTTATAGGCCCTAATTGCCCAGGCATTATTTCGCCAGGGGAAAATTTCAAAATGGGAATCATGCCCGGCCATATCCACATGAGTGGAACGACTGGAGTGGTGTCTCGCAGTGGAACACTGACATATGAAGCCGTAAGCCAGTTGACGGCTCTAAATATTGGTCAGTCGACCTGTGTTGGAATCGGGGGTGACCCTGTCTCAGGTGTGACCTTCATAGACATATTAGAAAAGTTTCAAAGGGATCCAGACACTGATAGCGTGGTTATGATAGGAGAAATCGGAGGGACAAAGGAACAAGAGGCTGCAGAATACATAAAGAGTCATTTCACAAAACCTATAGTCTCTCTAATAGTTGGACAAAGTGCTCCTCCTGGCAAAAGGATGGGGCACGCAGGAGCAATTATCACAGGTTCTGCGGGAAAAGCGGAGGAAAAAATTAAAGCACTTTCGTCAGCCGGAGTCGCGATCGTTCCTCGACCTGGAGCTATCGGAACTACTCTTCAACAGGCAATCATTTAACCTCTTAGTCAAGGTGGCGAGATATTTTTTGGCGACGATCAAGATTTGGACTGAAGGTGCTTGTGCAGGCGCTCTAACTGCTTTTTTCTTTTTGACAGCTCACTTTTTCCTAACGACCGACAAAGTATTCACCGGACCGGAGCTCATTCTAGCCTCATTTTCTCCCGGAGCCTCTAGTCTCGCCATTACATACATTAGCGCCAGAATATTTAGAGTTAGAAATAAACCTATTTCTATAAAACTGGGGATTTTTTTTCGTCTTTTAGTTGTCTGTTATTTAACCTTTTTGATCCCTCTTCAAGGAGTCATGCAAGGCAGTTCACAATCTTCTTATTTTTTGCAGCTACTAGCCTTCGGTCTCTTAGGTGGCACATTTTGGAGCACCCCTTTCGCAATCATAAGATTCCTTATAGATTTTTCGAACCGTAATCGCACCTAAAACCGCTCTAAATCCCCCGTTAAGTTTATGATGTTCTCCGAAGAACCCACCCATCATATTCTAACTCCAAATGCACATCACTTCACATCTAAAAACTAGAACATATATTAGAACATATGTATTTCCTCAGGTATATTTTCATGCTATAATACTACTCATATATTTAGAACACTCCATTTATTTCGCAACAAATCAATCGAAAATAAATTCGAATCTGATCTAAAACAAAATATCTATATGTTCTACTAGGAGCACCAACCGTGAAAAACGATGAAAAATCAAAAGCTCTTGACCTAGCACTCAGTCAGATAGACAAGCATTTCGGCAAAGGCGCTATCATGAAGCTAGGGGATGCGCAGGATGTTAAAGTAGATTCAATCTCTACAGGATCTCCTTCCCTAGACAGCGCACTGGGAGTTGGTGGCATCCCGCGTGGTCGTGTCACTGAGATATATGGAGCTGAAGCTTCCGGTAAATCTACCCTTACGTACCATGTCATGGCATCTGCCCAAAGATACGGGGGAACAGCCGCTTATATAGATGCCGAACACGCT
>CEQF01094690.1_pt1 | contig 19192 bp, 25 predicted proteins | sample 530821 | NCBI WGS metagenome assembly CEQF01 (sample SAMEA2621003, study PRJEB7988) | marine metagenome | isolation source: saline water (ENVO:00002010), including
TAATTATGGGAATGATTGCTATGACCGAAATTTATATGGGCGATACCTCAGAAGGGGGCCAAATTGGTAGTGTTGAATCCACCGTTCCAGATACTACAAAACTGGAATAGAAAATTTCTAACCCGCTTCAGAAGGGCCAAAACCGCTGATTCGGAAAAGGATTTAGAGTTAGAAAACGCCGTTGTTTATCATTTTGATGAAAAGGTTGCCTATTGGGTAAAAATGCCCCAAAAGGAACTTTTAGGAATTATTGATCATCGCGCCAGGTATGTAGCCGCAACCGACTATTCTAAGCCCCTGGGGGTCGGGCTGACTTCTATAGGGGTAGGGATGTTAGGTTTCTTTATTGGCTATCTTGCGGGGGGGTTGGGTCTAGCCCTTTTGCTTTTTTTAGTGGCGGCGGTATCCGGTGCGGCGGTGGGCCTAAAAGTCGTGACCCCGCGACTGGCCCGCCGTCCTATATGGATCCTGGCGAAAGATAGCCGCGGGATCCAGGGGATAACCCATTCAACCGCCGCCGAAAGCGTATCGCCCAAAGCGGGGCAAGTGACCCCCAGTTTTATTTACGAAATTATGGAAGCCCGCGATTTCGCTACCTTTTTTAGGCATGGTATGACGAATTGGCAAAAATTAGCCGTTGGCGCGCTTGTAACTTTAGCAATTGCATGTTTAGTGGCCCTATTCTTATTTGTTGGGGCCTTTGGTACAGGGGGATAAAAAATGACTTCTAAGGAAGAAACTTCACCCGAAGATCGAGGATCAATGGCTGATAAAGACCAAGGGTATTCTTACACCCCTGGACTGGAAGAAGTTTACGTTGAACCCCAACGCGGACAACCTAAAAATATCATCGAACAAATGATAGATTTACAGCCCCAGGCCAATAATTTTATTCCGAAAACTTATCTGAACAATGATGCTGAACGGCATATGTTGGTAAGAATGTTCGCCGAAAATAGTGCGGTAACCGAAGGCGAAGTGGATTTTGAATTACTTGTATATCTGGATTTTAATTTAAGGGTGGCGGTTAAAGGCCGTGGTAGGTCGGAAGTTGTGGAAATGGTAACTAAGGAACGCCCAAACGGTCAGGAAGGCTTTATGCCAAAAAGCCGCCGCAGTTATCAACCCCAGGAAGGCGGTAATTCGGCATGACTACTTTAGTACCCGCCCCCAAACCCAAAATACAAATAGCCCCCCCAAAGGGGGTTAGTTTGTTGCCAGAAATCGACAACTTTAATGGGGGATCCAAAAAGAATGAAGGGCGTATTGATATTTTAGATTTCGGGGAAGAAGCCATTACAACCGATCCTTTAATCATTCGCGGCAAAACCAAATTTCAACCCATAGTTTGTTTCTTTTATGGTCGGCGGGGCCAGGGTAAGACCCTGGGAATGACCACTACAGGGGCCATAATGCGGGAACGCTATCGAAGGATGGGGTTAAAGAACCAACTTTTTAGCAACTATTGGACGGCCTTTTCGGATATGTCCCATCCCTATTTAATAGACCAATTAAATGAATTTCCAGTATGGGCGCATGATGGGATATTGATGATTGATGAATTGGCAAGTGCCTTCCCTTCAGTAAGGGCGCAATCGACAGTTAATTTACTTTTTTCTAACTTATTAACCCAGATTAGAAAAAGGCGAATGGAAGCCCTATTTACTACACAATTTGTCAGCCAGGTATCTTTTACTGTTTTAGTTCAAACCGACCTTTTTATCCTATGCGAAAGTCAGATGGGGGGAAGGGCGATAAAAATGTATATTTTCGACTATTGGGGCCAATGGTCGGGGAAATTCTGGAAGAAGCGGTGGCCCCCTATGAAACAGGAAGCCGACTGGGTTAAAACAATGCACAATACCGACAAACTATGGGGGTCTTATAACACCGACGAAGTTATTGCCAGTTTGCATTCCGATGTAAGGGGGGAAATCATCGAACAACAATATGTATTTGAGCAAGACCCCAAAGATCTAACCGAAACTATAGAATCCCCTTCATTCGATAATCCTGTTGACAATCTTTTAGCCGAAGTTCTCAAAACTTCAGATCGTGTTGATCCTTCTGGGATCATTAACCAACTAAAGGTAATGGGGGTGGATGAAGTTAAAAAACAGAACGATTTAAAACCCTTCTTAACTAAACATAACCTGGAATTTAAAAAGATTAGTGGGAAGACCTGGGCGGTTCCTATTGAATGATTTAATTGACGAACTTTTCTATGATGCGGTCAAAAGGGCCGATCAAAAACGTATTCCGAAGGGACGTTTTTTTACCCTTCAAAAAATGGTATATTCGCGAGCAATATTCCCCATTACGAATTCGGTTAAAAGGATCCAGGGGATTTTTACGAAATCCATTCAAAACTCGGAGCTGTATTTAAAGGGATTCCGCAACAGTAATTGCGAATAAGGGTCAATCATGCCAATAGTTTTAGATAAGAAAGGGCGGGTCGATAGGGAACTGGAAGATTATTCTAAAAAAAGCCGAATGATCGCTATTAGAAGGGCGCAAAAAATCGGCGGTTCGGTCAAGTGGAATCAAAAAGGTAAGCCAGTTAAATACAAAAGAAATAATCCTTTCAAAAGGGGCTAAATGAACGCACTAGCACACATAAGCGCACTACCCGCCTGTTTATGGTTATCGACCTTTTGTTTCGATACGTTAGCGAATCAGCCTTTGGGTACGGCCTTATTAATTGTTTTTCTTTTACTTATCCCTAAAACCATCCTGGCGGCCTGGGAAGATATAGATCGCTACAGGGGGCGGGGGTGAAGAAGTTTAACAAACTATTAATCCTTCCCTTATTAGGGCTTATGTTTATCTGGATGGCGGTAGCCCCGCCAGATACCTTCACTCAGACAACCGCGCGGGCTTACGGTTCGGTAACCGAATCGGGGGATATACTTTTATTGGTTCACTATGATATCGACTATATATCCTGTTGCCCCGCCGAAAGTATTGTAGATACGATAATCGCCGCCTGGTATGACACTTCCGCGGGAACTATTGCCAACACCACTTCCCCCACTATTACAGGGGGGGTTAGTTCTGGTTATGGTCAAGGGGCTATAGGGATGTATTTATCAGCCGCCGAAGTTACAGCCGCGGCGATTGTTTGGAATGATGCCGATTTTTCTAATCTTTTCGGTAATCCCAGTTTTTTTTCAACACCCCCATTTAACCAGGTTTCTATAGAATGGCGGGCCGAAAGTGGTAGAACTGCTATCGGGGCCGATGTGCTTTCCCTGGGGTCTTCTTTACAAGGTTCGACCCGATGGGTCGATGCGGGAAAAACCCTGGTAGAGAATGGCGTTTTAACAGGGGAAGGGGAATCATACTTCCAGGCGGTTATTCCAGGTTTGCGGGCTATGGCCCCCGACCTGTATAGCGGGTCTATGATTAATCCTGATTTTTATGAAAGGGATTTTGGCGATAGTTACACAACCACCCTGGATAATTATTGGGTTGGGTCGGCATTTGAAAACCAATGGGATACCACCGCCGACTGGCTTAACCTTCCTGTTATTTTCGTTAGAGTTCTGGCAACAATTTTAATCGGTTCGGTGGTTTGTTATTCCCTGGTACGCATGACAGGCCAACCGTTATTAATTGTTCCAGTTATGGGAATGGTGTTGGCATCGGCAACGATCATTAATTGGGTTCCCCTTCAGTTAACCGCTATATTAGGATTTTTTGCATTAATGGTTACAGGATTTGCCCTATGGCTGAAACGTGCTACATGATTGCCTTTAGTGCCGCCGCCGCGGGGATCTACACCGACCTTAAACATTCCACCATACCTGACGGCCTTAACATTACTTTACTGGTAAGTGCCTTAACCGCGGCGGCGCTTTTGGGATTCTTCCCCCTGGCCCTATTTGCGGCCCTGGGAACCTTTTCCCTGTTTTTCCTTTTAGGGCTTGCCCTGGGGGGTATTGGGGGGGGTGATATTAAGTTAATGGCGGGAATTGGGGCCATCCTGGTTAATCCGATGGCAATTTTGACCGCTATTGCCCTGGCTTTTTGTGGATCCGCTTTTTGGGCTAAGAAAACGCGCGTTAATAAAATAAAAATGGCCCCCTGGTTAGTCGGGGCTAGTTTCGCTTCATTTTGGGCCTTTTAGGGCTAAAGGGGGTTACATATGCTTTGGTATGGAACAGTATTCCTGTTTATTACAGGAACAATGCTATCTTTTATGCTCGATGGGGGATCGGGGATAGCATCGACAAATCTTGCCGCCGACATTTCAGCAACCGAACAATACATCCCTTTAACTGAAGAAACTGGTTTTATGGCTTCTGATGTAAGGATATTTATCGGGGACGAACAACTTTCCTATACTTCCTTAAACACTTCCCCTGGTACTTGTGGAACCCAGTCCCCCCCATGTATGGATACAGGGCTTTCGGGGCGCGGGTATAACGGTACATCGAATGTGGCCCATACCGCGGGTACTAAAGTCTATTCCGAAAGTATGGGGGTTTTAAATGATATGTTGGCCTTTAGGCAAGGGGAAATGACAACGGTTTGGGGGAAGGTTACTTTTCCGATATCAGCGGCTTCCGCTTTTGGTAATTTCATTTCAAAGGCCGTCATGTGGGATTACGCATTTTTGGAAGGTAATGGGATGTATATAAAAGTAATATTCCTTTATCCCCTATCAGTCATGATGATTTTGGGCCTTGCCAGGATTTTCTCAAACGCAATCGGTTTCCTATTGAGGTCATAACATGAAGAAAAGAATAATACGAATAGTAAGAATGAAAATGTTCCTGGTGTTAATCCTGGCATCCCCATTATTGGTGTTTAACACTATTTATGCGGCTGATGTTAGCGGGGCCATTTTAAAATCGGAAATTACAGTAGCCAGTACATCAGGATCGGATCAATATGACCTAGGAATGTCTTTTCCAATGTCAACAAATTCCTTAACTTCCCTGGGACTACTAAATACCAACTTTAAAAACCAACAACTTTGCGTAGAAGGTTCGGCATGTCCAACAGTTGATGAAGTGCGTAGTTCCCCCCTAGGGTTCCAAACTGAACTAAGTGAGGATATGAATCTTGACCAAAGTACCCGACAAAGCGGTTACTTCAGTCATTTCAACAGATGCAGTATGGAATCGGGGGGAAACTATACGAGGGAATCCTGTGGGGGGGCCGCCGCCGTTAACCTTTTCTATAATGGTGGTAGCAATGTAGCGGTTGGAGATGAATTCTGGGTTGTACAGGAAAAGACCGCTTTTAATGCCTTTACGATAACAATTGATACCCCCTGGAGCCAGGGCGGGGGCGGTACTCTGAACTGCCAATGGTACTACCTCAATAGCGGGGGAACTTCTTCCTATTCGGCTCTTACCAATGTAGAAGACCCTTCAGAATGTTTTACGGTAGCGGGAACCCATACGATCACCTGGGATATGCCTGATGAGGTTTACGGATGGTCTTACCCCAGTTGGGCAAGCGGGAGTGGCTACCAAGGTTTTTGGTTTGGTTTTGAGATAACCGCCGCGGGGACTGGGGCATCGATCCGACCTACAGGGAAGGACGCGAAGTTTGAAAAACAGGAATGGGGAACCTATCCCCCCGATGTAGCATCCGCGGGAACTAATTATGATTTATATGTGGGTGGGCCAGACATACAGGCCAAATCGGAATTTATGACCACTACCGATGGGTCTTATGCCGTCAATATCTCCTCTTTTAATAATTATTACAACAATCCCTTTTTCACAATGTGGGCAGTATATCAAGGGGGACATTCCGTAAAATTTGAAGCCTATTTTGAGGTGACTAAAAAGGGTGGGTATGCCCATCAAGTTCTGGATGCGGGAAATGTTATCTGTTATTCAAATTTTGCTCACTTTGGTTGTATGGATCCCGATGGGGATCGCTCAGGATGGGGGCAAAATTACAACTGCCCTCATGGAGCGCAAATGGGTACTGGGTTCAATGATTACCAGGTTCCAGGAACCATGACCGAAGGGTGGCACACGATCGAATTTGTTAGGGCTGTAGGGACTTCACCGCCTAGTAATAACTATTGCGAGTTATTTGTTGACGGTGTTTCGATGGGAAAAGAACCGCCAACCTATAACTATCCCTACGCCCTAGGAAATGCGAACAATTACACTCACACATACTTTGGTGATGAAAACATAGAAGGAGTTAGAAGCATTGAATACAACGGATGTTGGTATGACGCAACAACAGGGATACCAAGCGGTAATGGTTGGTGTCAAAACCAGACCTATAATCCACAATACCGATACACCTTTGACTTTACCGATGGGTGGGAAGGGCCAACTTTTGAAGTTGATGCGAATGGAAACGGCTACTCTGGTAAAACATATTATGGGAACCTGTATCCCCTTCAAAATAGTCGTAGCTATTACCGCGGCAACGGTTATAGTGCCACGTTAGCTAGTGCGAATGTTGGGGCTTTTGCACCCCTGGCGGCGGGTGCGGGTGGGGCTAGTGGTTCTACAGAACTTCCCCCCGCCGATGTAATAACCGACTTTAATCCTACTGGCACTTTCGCGGGCGATACCACTATTGGAACTGGTTTGCCTGGTGGCGATTTCCTGGGGTCAATCGCTACCCGCGATAATCTTCCAATTAGTTTTGTATGGTCACTTATTGCCGCGGGGCTTGTGATATGCACAATAGCGGCGGGTATGAAGTATCTAAAAAGTATCCTGGTAGCATCCCTGGCGGGGGGTGTTGTCCTGGCGGCCTTTACGGTTCCAGGGGTCGGGATCTTTCCCCTATGGGTTTTATTCTTTTACGCGATAGTGGCTACCACTACGGTTGTGGTAACCAATAAAACAGGGGTTTTCTAATGGCATCTTCATATAAAGAAAGATTGCGGGCGAAGTCACAATTTAAAGCAACTGAAACGGTACAAGAAGAAGACCCCACCTTGGAAGCCGCAACCCAAAAGAAAATACAGAAAAAGTCAGGAACCCCGAAACGGCTTCCAACGGTGGCAACCTATGAATCTTCAATTGAAACCGAAGAAATAGGCCCACAAAAGACAAAAAGTGGGGATTCCCCCATAGCATTAACAAAAGCCCAAAAGTCGGAATTTAAAAAAGAAAATCCCCAATACTACGATAGTGTGGGGGAATTTAAAGGGGGTTCAATTCCAGACGATAACCTGGAAGCCTTTGGAACCCCAGAACATTCCCTGGGGGGGCCAACTGCTAGTTTTTGGTCACCTGGTGGGAAAAAATCCGAACTCGATGAAGATCGTTTCATCCGCAAAGTTGAAGGGAAAAAGCTAGAACAAAAACAATTTACAGAAGCCCTGGTGGGGGGGGCCGTTGGGTTCGTCCCTGTTTGGGGTACTGTTTACCATTGGGACGATATGAGTCCAAATCAAAAAGCGGTATCGGTTCTACTTGATGGGGTGGACGTTCTCACTATTTATAAGGGCTTCACCTTTGGGGGAAAATTCCGAATGGCATCGGGCATAAATAAAGCCAGGAAAGCGGCTGATGATATGCTCATAACAAATATGAAGGTGGCAAATCAAAACCTTACTGGCAACACCGCGATAACGGTGGCGGCTATTAAAAAAGCCCAGGCCCAGGGAATGTACGCAAACGCCGTCATCGAACTGAACCAATTAGATAAAGGTTTGGCGGTTTGGCGGGGTACAGGAAGCGGCAAAACCACCAGGGCCGAAGTCCTGGGGAAGTTAAATAAAACAGGTAATACCCTGGAAGAAACCACCGAAGTTTTAAATAAAGAAATTAAGAAATTTGAACAGGGGAAGCCGAAGGATATCCAGTATGAAACCACCCGCCCAACAGGGGCCGAAACTGTAAAGGATACCCGAACCCAAATTAATTCCTTACTTGATGAAACCAACGAAATCAGCCGCGCCGAAAAGAACCTGGCAACCCGAAAGGAAGCCATCGAAGTCGGACTAGCGAAAGGGTTAAATAACAACGACAAAGCCCTTCAAATAATCAAAGGGGCTGAAGGGCTTACGGATCTACAAAAAGCCCGCGTAGACAAAATTAACACTTTAAAAACCCGCATAAAGCGGGCATCCAATGAACTACAGGAAACCCAGAATATGGGGGGACAAACAAAGGGATATGCCGATGAAATAACGGCCCTTCAAAAAGATATTGTGTCCTATTCCAAGACCGATTTTAACGCCACCGACACTATGTATAAAACAATGCGGGACGCGGTGAAAACATTTCCAAAAGACCGTTCCTTATGGTCGCCCCAAATGGTACGCGCCGCCGAAGTTACAAAATCCCTTAAAGGAACCAGGGGCAATGCCTTTAAAGAAATGGCAACAATATGGCAAAAAGGGGATGGGCCTTCTAGCCGTTATGATGGTGGGTTTGATACATCAACCCCGACTAAACCAAAATTAGACATTCCACCTGGTGGAACTGCGGTTAAACCAGTCACTAAAACAACGGTTACAAATGTGAAGGGGGTATACGGTTTAAACCCCATTTCACCCCCCAAAAGCCAGGGCGCACCATTGGCCCAGGCCGAAATCACCGCGGCCCATTATGGCCCAATCGCGCCCGCATCGGCGGCGGCGATTAAAGCCGAAACGAAAGGGACAACGAAGCCCGCAACAAAACCCACGACAAAACCTTTTGATATTCCCTATACCCCACCAGGGCCAGAACCCATACCCGATGATGAAAAAGTACCTGGGCCAAAGCCTGGATCCAAACCTTTTACCGAACCTGGGCCAACCCCTGGATCCTTCCCTGGGCCAAAGCCTGGATCCACCCCTTTTACCGAACCTGGGCCAAAGCCTGGATCCTCACCTGAAACTGGATCCAAACCTGAAACTGGATCCAAACCTGAAACTACAACGGCATCAAAGGCCCAGGAAAGTACAGCAAATTTTTTCGCGCCAATGGCATTCCAACAGGCCGAAGCCGTAGCGGTACGGCAACCCAGTAAACCCGCCGTACAAACCCAAACACTAGCATCAACAGGGGCCACCCCTACGACAAAGGCCACCCCGCGGGCTAAAGGCCCAGGGTTTCAATTACCAGGGAATAAAACCCTGGCCCCAGGACAATACCCTGAGATAGTCGAACACGAGCAAGGGGCCGTTGATATCCAAACCAACCTGGTTACTGGCGATAGAAAATATTTTGCCAGGGCTAAACCTTCCCGAAGATCGCCCAGGGAAACTTTAAAAGTTATATCCACAAGCCCTGTAAAACCCAAAAAACAGAACTGGATCCAGGGGGTTTTCCGAATGAACGTAACATCGAACAGCCTTAGTTTCGCTAGGCATAGGGGTGGGTAATGACTAATTCTTCATGGTTTTTCCTTATGATCCCTTTTGTGGCCCTAATGGTCGCGGTATCGGTTCATATAGGTGGGGGAATGGTGGACTTCTATGGGGACTCCACCCATACGGCCCAAAGGGGCGGCGTTAACTTTCTTAGTGGAACTGGAATGAGTTTGGCGGCTTCTGATGATCCAACAAATGATCGGATCAATCTAACAATTAATATCGCCGCCGATAGTGGGGGGGCAAGCGTTACAGCGGGCCTTACTTCCCTGGTGGTAGCACATACCCTGGGGGCCGATATTGCCAGGGTGCAGTTGACCCCTTCAACCGATACCCTGGGGGCTAGATTTTGGGTATCTAATATCACCAGTTCCCAATTCACCATTAATCTTAATGCTACCCAGGTTTCCAATGTCGAATTTCATTGGCGGGCGCAAACTGAGGAATGATCTATCTAAGGGTAATCGGGTGGTCTATATGGTTTTTTCTGGTGGTCTTTATCATTCTGCCCCTTATGGTTCCTTTTATTTTATTCCAGGCCCACCGCGCGTCCTGGGGAAGGGCGATGTATGAATAACCCCCGCCCCCGAAAGGTAGCGGTTTGGATCCGCGTTTCGACAAATAAACAGAGTACCCAAAACCAATACGCCGACCTTATGGAATGGATCGAATTTCGGGGATGGGAGCTGACAAAAATCTATGATCTAACAGGGGTATCGGCAAGGCATAATGCCCACGCTAAAATCCTAAAACAGGCCCAGACCGATGCCAGGGCGAATCAATTTAACACCCTGGTGGTTTGGGCCTTAGATAGATTAGATCGCGGGGGGGCCGAAGCCCTATTACGCATAGTGCGGGATTTTATGGAAGTGGGTTGCGATGTTATTTCAAAAACAGAAAGTTGGACTGAAACCAGTAATCCCCAGGTGAAGGAACTTTTATTATCGGTGGCGGGATGGGGGGCGGGTTTGGAAAGTCAGCGAATATCGGAACGAACAATCGAAGGGTTAAAGGAAGCCGCGAAGAAGGGTAGGTTCCCAGGGCGGCCCCGCAAAATAAAGACTTAAAAAAAGGGGTTACATTTTTTGAACCCCAATTAGGTATAGAATTGAACAAAATTAGCAACCTTAAAAAAGGGACGTTTTATTTAAGCGTATTAGAGGAATTTTTAATGTTAGTTGGGGAAGTTCACCAGGGCCACATTTGCCCCGCCTGTTTGGAAAAAAATGTATTACGTTACGTTAATGAGGATCATTGCCCAGTTTGCCGCGGATGCGATTATTCCCTGGAAGAAGATATTTGTTACAACTTAAAATGCCCCAGGGGGAAGTCGATGGAACTTAACGATCTATTAATTGTAGATATTAATGACATTAAAGGAACGGTTAAAAAAGCCGATGATAGATATACGGTTCGGGATAATGCGGTGTTATCGAACCTGGTTCTCAGTAGCACCCATTTGAACCCCCATTGTTCTACAACAGGCCATGCCCATACAGGCCAGGAAGAAGTCTATATCTTTATAGAAGGCGCGGGCAATATGGTGGTGGCCCCCCATGAGAAACCCCTGGCTTCCCACAATATTATGAAGGTGAAGGCGGGGGATATTATTCTAATTCCCAATGGTTTTTTTCATCGGGTGATAAATGGGGGGGAAGACCCATTATATTTTCTGACAGTATTTGCGGGACATAGGGCGCATTGATAATCAAAGCGGTAATAATTCTATTTGCATTTATTGGACTATTAGGGGGATCAATACTAGCCCTGATTAGACGGTGGGGAAATTAGCATGACAAATGATGAAATTAAAAAAACGGTCGATTGCACTAGCGAAGGGGAAATTAGCATGACAAATGATGAAATTAAAAAAACGCGTGAAGCCCGCATAGACCAAATAATCAAAGGGGCAAGTGTTAACAGGCGGAATCCTAAAAAGGAAATCATCGATCCTATAAAGGAAATCATCGACCAACAATATGTATTTGAGCCTGAAGATATAGATCTTGAAGATATAGATCTTAAGGCTTCTTTAAAAGCCTTAATAGAACGTCAAGTCAAAGCGGCTGAAAAGGGCGCACAAGCGTTAAATGACATGGTAGGACTTGTATTCTTCCTAACTGAAATAGCGGATGAAATTCCGAAGGGGAAAAGTGAGGAAAAAAAGTGGGTAACTTGCCCAGATTGTGGGGAAGAGTTTATTGGTTAGGCGGTGCGGAAATTAGTAAGACAAATTGGGATCACATTACCGAAAAAGACCCCCATAAGGCTTTTAAAGAAGCCTTAAAAGCGGGGATCCTTACCAGGGCCACCGTCGGTGACTATATGTATATGTACACCCACACAATAAAGGGCGATGCCTTTAAAAATATTTGGACGCGCCAATATATTTTCAATAAAAAAAAAGGGGGCCGACTGGCCCCCCTTAGTTGGTTTTGGTTTTTAGGTTCCTAGTGACCTTTCATACAAGGCTTTTATTTCACGATCATCTTCATTAATAAGTTTCGCGATTTCTAATTGGCGGGGGTCGGGGGATCCAGATTGCCGCGTCCCGAATTTATCGGATACTTTCTTAACCCTGGGTGTTTTCATTGATTCGATTTCAGCTAACTCACTTTCATCAAAATATGGATTTCCACGGCTTACTTTTACCGAAAATCTTTTCGGATCATTTTCCAAAAACCCGAAGTGCTGTTGCTCTTTCCAATCCTCATATTCTTTGATCCATTTGGAATCCTGTTGATCCTCTGAAATGATCTTTTTGATGGCTTTTAAATTCTTTTCGATTTCGTTGGCAACCAACATTAATCGCTTAGTATTGTTGCCCTTTTCTTTTTTAATGGTGGCCTTTTGGTACATGTTTTAGTTCCTTCCTTTTGTATAATTTTGTTTTGCGATCCTAGCTTTTGGGGAATTCTTAGCGATTTTTGTTAAGGCCGACCAAGGGTTGGCCCGCCTGGTATCGTCCATTTGATTTAAGTGTACCCAGATGGCGCACCAGTAGCCGAAATTGTTGAACTTATATCGCCCTAAAGCGTCCCAGGCTTTATGTTCGGCTTCCTTTAGTTTTTCTTCCAATGTTCGGGATCCCATCATAGAAATTCCTTTAGGGGGCCGAAGCCCCCCCTATTGTTTTAATTCCTTACGATAACTTTGAAACTTTTTGGATTAACTGCGGGGAAGCCTAATTCTTCATCGGTAGGCACTTCACATTCATAAGTCAAATACATTCGCCCCTGGTGATCTAGCAGTAGGCCCGCTTCATCGCCATACAAGGGGTGTTCGTACCATGTACCCAACAGATTGCCCGCTACCCTGGAAGGGGAATGCTTAGAAATATATTCGGCTGAAGATATCTTATAAACATTCATTACCTCGTAGTTTTCTATTGATGTATTCATAACTTAACTCCTAATCTAACTTAATTACTGTAGTTAACCACTACACCAACAGTGTAGGGGTTAAATAATTGCCTGTCAACTGTGCTACACTATTTAGATGGAAATAATTCAAGAATTACTCGATAAAGGTTGGACTAAAACCGCCATTTGTAACGATCCCTTAGTGTTAGTAGCACGATCCACTTTAGATAATTGGGATAAGGGAATAACCAAAATCCCCCTGGGTCGGCTTAATGTGTTAAGGATGTTATTAAGCGCAGAAGTCCCGCGAAGGGGGAAACCAGGGCCAAAAACCCAGGCCGCTTGACTTTGACCTTTTAGGCGTTACCATTCAATCCCTTTGGGTGAATGTACCAAAGAGTTATAAAAATCGCATATTCGGGCTTACAGCCCACATAAAGGAAGAAAAACCAGATCACCTAAGAAGCCCTCTGGCGTTGGGTGAAAAAAAAGCCCTTGCGGGACAATCGCATAAGAAACCCGCAAAGGCTAAAGGAACATATCCACAGTATGGATAATGGAATTATTATATCAGTCTCAAAGGATCGTTGTGCGGAATGTAACCTGGGGGATTGTGTTTGCGCGGCAATTGAAACCGCCGAAAGGCGAAATGACTTAATCGCACTTGTAAGGGAAGAACGACATTTGATAATCGGGGACTACTACGCAATCGTTTACTGTACTTCATGTAAAACAAATTCGGTAAATGATTTAATTCCTTTTCCCAAACAACCCCCCCCAGGGAACTACCCTTATAACCAATTGTTAGCCGAAGCCGCAAATTATTATCGGCTAGTTAGTCAGTTAGTTTGCAATCAATGCCTGGGAACCGACTATCTTGAATTCATTTCCCTGGAACGTGATAAGGCCAATTTAACTGAAGTTAAAGATCCCCGCGATGTCTCATAAATTTTATAATTGGGCGCGGGTTCAAAGGGCGGGGGGAATAGCCCCCAAATCCCTTTTATTAGTGTTAGCGGATCACGCTAATCCAGAAGGCATTTGTTGGCCTGGGATCACCCTACTTGCCACAACTTTAGAATGTGATGAAAGGACTATACGCCGTAATCTAGATAAACTTTTTAAGGCTGATTTAGTTTTGCGGCTTAACAACGGCAATCAAAGTAAACGCACCACCTATTTGTTAGCACCTTACGGCCCCTTTCAAGAAATAAAAGAAGAATTAAGTGAACTGGACATTTTGCCCACTTCAGAAAATAGTGAACTGGACATTTTGCCCGCTTCATATTCTTTTCCAAGTAAAGTGAACTGGACATTGCGTCCTGGTGAAGTGGACATTTCCCCGCGCGCGTACTCTATTAAAGAACCATCAATGAACCATCAAAAAGATATTAAAACCCCCACCCCCCCAGAAATCCAGGTGGCGGTGGTTTTACAAAAAAAACAGGAATTCTTTTTATCTTTTTGTGATATCTGGGAAAAAACGGTTCCGAATAAAAAATCAAATTCCTTTGAAGATTTCACCTGGTGGGAATTAGATCAATTTATATATTTTTCAAATGATTGTGAGATATGGCCCTCAGATCCACGCTTTACAAACCTGATAAGTTCGGCATCCCGAAAGGACAACCCCATTTCCTACTTTTTAAAACTTTTAGAAAATGGGCGTTTAACCGAACAACCGAAATACGATCCTATAAAAAGAAAGGCAAGGTATATATAAATGACTACTGCTACCCAGGGTTGCCCAAAATGTGGGCAAAAAAACACATTACAGATTACCCCTTCAATCGGCGAACATTGTATAGCTTGTGGGAAATATATCGCCTGGTATATGAATGGGTATACAGGGGGCCGACAAGAACCCACCAACTATAGTTTTTTTGCGGCTGATAAAGAAAGGCGAACCCCATCCGAAATAGATCGCAAAAACCGACTTAATGATTTTATTACTACGGTGGATAAATACAGGATCTTTTGGGATAAGAAGCCCGCCCGCGAATATGTGCAAATTCAATTGGGTATAAGTGGATCCCAGGCTAGGGAACTGGAAAAAATATCGGGTATCTACCTGGAAGGGAACGAAATAAAAATCGAAATAAAAAGACTGGCTGAAATAAAAAAAGAAAGGCAACAAAATAGGTTAAGGGAACTGGTGGCGATCAATGGCAAAATAAGTATAGGGCAAATTTGCACCCATACTGGATGGGGTGAAAGCATTACGATCAAACTGGCAAAGGAAATCGGGCATATCTTTTATAACAGGGGTAAGGCGAATGAAGGGGCGGGAAAACGTGTAAAGGCTGAAGAAAAGGCGCGGCGGGTCAAAATCATGTCGGAAATAACCAGGACGGATCCCGAAATTAGTAAAGCCGAAATCGCCGAAACCTATGACATTCCCTTACAGGTGGTGGGAAGGTGGGCTATGTATAACAATCACAAATTTCCCCATAAACCAGGGCTAGGGGATAAGAATAAATTAATAGAGTTGGTGGGGAAAAAGCCCGATATAACAATGAGGGAATTGGCTAAAGCCCTAAACCGCACCCCCCATAGTGTTGCACATTTGGCAACTAGAAATGATGTTTTAATAATTGATAGGGACAATTACCTTTTTAGGACTGCGGTACAAAGGCGAAGGGAAGAAGCCCCCCGCGGGGAAATGCCCAACCCCTGGAAAAGGCAAGGTCACCACACATATTAAAAAATGGTATTATCGGTTCGCGGGTGGTGAAAGGGGCTTGATTTCGGGAAATAGTCTGCCCAGGTCTTACCCTGGAAACCTTTAGGTTAAGTTTATAGGCCACCGTCATAGAACTAGGTGGGATGGGTGTAGGGGTATAGCTGTACCCATCCCGCTTTTTAATTTATCTCATACAAGCGGGTTTGACCTTCTGAAAATATGAGATTAAGCCAGGGGGTTTTAGCAGTTACTTCCCATTGGTTCGGCGGGGCCAGATAGTTTCCTGGGGCGCGGTTGTTATAGTGGGGAAACCTTTCATCGATTAATACGTGGGAAACATTTAAAACGGTTTTGGCCTGTTGGGGGTCACAACCTTCAACCCACCCCAAAACGCAACGAACTTCCTTATCAGTTTCGATGAAATTGCGCGGGGGGTTCCATGTCCAAACATGCGGGGATTCCACCTTCATAAGGGCCGCCACCCAAAGGGACATTGTGAAGGAATTGGAAACCACATTTTCATGACCTTCTGGGGCCGTTTTCACGATCTCCAGGGCCGTAGCTGAAGGAATGGTAATCATAGCCGAATAGTCTGTTTGGCGTTCCCAGGCGAATAGGTAACCAGTAAACATTAATCCCAGGCCCACTACCGCTATCGCGGGCTTTATTTTGTTCGGGATCGGTAAACCATTAAAAGTTTTGACCCTCAGTAATACCCATATAAGGGCGGGCCAGAATAAGAAGCGTACCAGGTAACGTGACCTATAAAAAATATTAATAATAGTTTCATCATACGAAAGAAATATAAGAAGGGTTCCCAGGGTAATTAAAAAGATCCCGACTAGGCGGGTGGCATATGTTCGCCCCTTTTTGAGCATAAATATCCCCAGGGGAACAATTGTTAAGAATTGGAACCAGGCGATATCCGAAGTTAAAAAGATCCAGGGGCCGTCATAATGTAGAAGGCCAGAATTTGGGGCCACCTGGATATACCAGGGCAACGCACCCAGGGCCACCAATGACCCCCCCGCAAGCACATAAAAAAGTTTTCTATGGTGAAGAAGCGGGAAGGGGGGTTTTGGCATCCAATGAAGTACCACATTCCCCCAGGCGGCCCGACCCGCGGGATCCGCGGGGGTATGGTATATAGGGATATATCTTTTAGCGAAAAGAATATAGAGAAATGTTATCACCACCAGGATCGCGGTTAACCCCGCAACAGTTTGATTTACATATGGAATAAGGGCCAAAGTGACGATAACCGCCGCCACATTAGTTTTAGTAAAGCCCCTGGTATCTACTATGTCAATAATTCCCCAGATTGTGACCATAAGAAGGGACATTCCAATTAAAGGTAAAGCCCCTGTTACCATCATTTCCCCATGAAATGGATCCACCGCAACAAATGCCGCGGCTAGTAGGGCAAATTTAGGATCCAGAAATTTCCGCGATAGTAGATAGGTGGCGGGGACTGGCAAGGTCGATGCTAGGATCGTCCAGATCTTGAAGCCTATATCATCACCCCAGAAGTGCGTGAAGGGAACCAGAAGGTAGCCTGGGGCCAATGGGGGCCGCGGGAAGCCCGCGCCTGTTGGTTCATCGAATAAAACGGCGTTGCGGCTTAAAAGGTACGCGCCGCCATCAACACCCAAATAACCGTCATAAGTAAGGGCCAGAATTGCCCGAATGGATAAAGATAAAAGGGTTAGTAATAGAAGGTAGATTTTAGAATCCCTTTGACAAAAATAACGATTGATTTGTTACTAGGTAGATCCGAAATCCACCAGGTGGATTTAGCCCTACTTAAAGGGTTTTTTCTATTCCTTTAACCGAACTTTACCCCGAAAGGGTTGGACTTCTTTTTTGATCTAGTTGTTGGTTTATCGGATGGCTTTTTTGCCTTTTCCCATTTGGTTCTCTGGATTTTGGTCATGGCAAATACCTGGGCCTTTTCAGTTGGTTTTTTATCTTTTGTCAAAAAACCGTCAGAAATCATTTCATCTTCAAAGTCTTCCCGAAGCCTTTTTGCAACGGCCCTTCTATCATCAGGGGTGAAGGTGTTCGTCATTCCCGAACCGTAATCTTTGGTATATTTTTTGGCCCCATTATCGGCTAAATATTTAAATAGAACTTCAGCCTTACTGGGATCATAAACACCCTTTCCTATTTTCTTTTTTAGGTTATTTACCTGGGGCGTGTACTGTTGCCGATAAAGGTCGGCATCATTGTCGATAAAGGCTTTTAGTTCAAAAACTTCCTGGGATCCCATAATTACCCCCCTGTAGAAGCGGTTATTAGCGTTTTAAAAAAATATATACCCCTGGGGGGCATCCTATCATATTAAATTCATTTGTTAGTTCGCGGCGGTAAGCGGTGGAAGATACCTACCGCCTAAAACTATTCTGTTTTACTGCGTACTTATCTTCCGCTACCGCGAATAAATCCCGCCGCGCCTAACCCCATCATGCCCACGCCCAAAAGTACGATTACTGCGTAATATACCAAAGGTACGAGGTCATTTAAGGCCGCCGCGCCCGAAAAAGATCCAATACTAGCGGGAACCGAAGCGGCTTGACTAACAACGGTGTTAGCCAGAACCAAACCTATGACGATGGTTAGAACCCCGCCAATGATTGCCGCGATGTTGGTTTGTGTCCCGCCATCTTCATTCTTAAAAAGACTTCTCATAATTTGCTTACCCCCTTTATTAGATTAAACGGCTTATTTTTAGAAGTACCGCCATTGCCCCTATCACCAGGATCCCGCCTGTTAACACTAAGATAAGCATTACAGGGGTATCGAAGAAGATTTTGAGGCCGCCGCTAGTGTTTGCCTTCCCAATCGCTTGTAGCGTGTCCACCTGGCCTATGACCAATAACAACGCCATAATCGCTAGAAGGAAACACAATCCAGAAATAATTCCGCTCATGTGGGACATATTAGGAACCCCCAGGATACTTGAATAGTGACACGTACGTGTCAATAGACAAAACGTGGGGAAGGCTATATAAATAGTATTAAGAGGAAGAATAGAAAATATGACATTACAACCTACACCAGATCTAGGGGGGGTTTTTGTAGCCCGAACTTCCACAAGTGCCATTTCTGGAAAGCTACCCAAAAAGATAGGGGCAAAAAAGATAGTTCAAATGTTCCAAAGGACTATGGGTTATCTATCCTTTGGGCATCTGGCAAGGCTATTAGGATGTGACCGTATATACCTATCTAGATGGAACCATAACAAACACTTCCCCTCTTCCCTCTATTTAAGTCGAATGATCACCTTAACTAACCTAAAAATGTTTGAAAACATCGATTTTAATAAAATTTACGCTATAGATTGGGAAGAATGGGAGTTTATATCACAGCATGACTATGACCTTAGAGATAATAAGATTGAGAAACGATGGCACTTATCGAACAGGGAAGATCAAGCCCGAATCGCAATTCCCACTCCACGCTAGAGATCATAAGTCTAAAGAAGCGGTAAGCCTGAGATATAAGCCCCAATTATTTCGGAACGTACCCCTTCTATATAAAACAGTAAAAGAACTAGAAAAGGCCGATGCCCCATTTCCCGAAACAAAGCCTGGGGGGATAACGGTGATAGCCGAAGAAGGGTCTATATATCCAATAAGTGTTTTAAAACCTTCCCTGGAACCACCTACCAGGGAAGAACTGGGGGCCGAAGTGGGATCCCTACGACAGATGGGGATCCAGAACGCGAAGGCGGGGGCATCGAAGAAGGATACTGAACCGTCCTGGCAAGGCCCAGGGTTCCTTTTCCTGGTGGGGTTGTCGGTATTTATGGTTTTAATTATGGGAATGATTGCTATGACCGAAATTTAT
>CEQF01039437.1_pt1 | contig 19019 bp, 20 predicted proteins | sample 530821 | NCBI WGS metagenome assembly CEQF01 (sample SAMEA2621003, study PRJEB7988) | marine metagenome | isolation source: saline water (ENVO:00002010), including
ATAAATGCAGATTTTATAAAATATTAATATAACTAATTAATAAAAAGGAGAGATAAGAAAATGGCTCTTAAACTAAAACCTCTAGGAGATCGTGTGGTTGTTGAAGCTGCTCCAGCAGAGGAAATGTCATCAGGGGGAATTATACTTCCTGATACAGCTCAAGAAAAACCACAACAAGGAACAGTTGCTGCGGTTGGACCTGGAAAAGTAAATGATTCAGGAAAAGAAGTCGCAATGAGTGTAAAGAAAGGCGATAAGATACTATATGGTAAATATAGTGGAACAGAATTTGCCTTCGAAGGAATTGAATATTTAATTATGCGCGAGAGTGATATTCTCGCTATCCTTTAAGGAGGGAAATAATGGCAAAAGAAATTACATATGAATTAGAGGCAAGGAATGCATTAAAAGCAGGAGTGGATAAGCTTGCAAATGCTGTAAAAGTCACTCTTGGACCAAAGGGTCGTAATGTAGTAATTGAGAAGAAATTTGGATCACCTACTGTGACAAAAGACGGTGTAACTGTTGCTAAAGAAATAGAGTTGGAAAATAAACTAGAAGATGTAGGTGCTCAAATGTTAAAAGAAGTTGCATCTAAAACTTCTGATGATGCAGGCGATGGGACTACTACTGCTACAGTTTTGGCTCAATCCTTAATTGCTGAAGGACTAAAAAATGTTACAGCTGGTGCAAACCCAATGTCTATTAAACGTGGTCTTGATGCAGCTGCTGTGGCAGTTGTTGATGCCTTACAGAAACAGAGTAAAGACTTACCTGATGCAGAGCAAATTGCAAATGTTGGATCAATTTCAGCAAATAATGATCGTGAGATTGGTGAAAAGATTGCTGAAGCAATGGATAAAGTTGGAAAAGATGGTGTGATAACTGTTGAAGAGAGTAAAACAGCAGAAACATTTCTAGAGACTGTTGAAGGTATGCAGTTTGACAGAGGATATTTATCACCTTATTTTGTTACAAATTCAGATAATATGGAAGCTGAGATGGATGATGCATACTTATTGATTTATGATAAAAAAATATCCAATATGAAGGATTTGCTTCCTCTATTAGAGAAAATTGTGCAAACTGGTAAATCTGTTATTATAATAGCTGAAGATATTGAAGGTGAAGCTCTAGCTACATTAGTAGTGAATAAGTTAAGAGGGACTTTTAAAGTTTTGGCTGTTAAAGCCCCTGGATTTGGAGATAGAAGAAAAGCAATGTTAGAAGATATAGCAGTACTTACTGGTGCAACAGTTATATCTGAAGATGCTGGATATAAGTTAGATAATGCAACCTTAGATTATCTAGGAACTTGTAAGCGTGTTGTTTCTGATAAAGATAATACAACAATCGTTGGTGGCAATGGAACTGCCGATAGCATAAAAGCACGAATTAATGAAATTAAAGTTCAAATAGAAAAAACAAGTTCAGATTATGATCGTGAAAAACTGCAAGAACGTTTGGCTAAGTTATCTGGTGGTGTAGCTGTTATTAATGTAGGAGCTGCTACTGAAGTAGAAATGAAAGAAAAGAAAGCACGTGTTGAAGATGCTTTACATGCAACTCGGGCAGCCGTCGAAGAAGGCATTGTGCCAGGAGGAGGTGTCGCATTATTACGTTCTGCACCTGCATTAGATAAAGTAAAAGTAGAAGATGATGAAGAGAATGTGGGAATCGATATAATGCGTAGAGCTCTTGAAGAACCGATTCGTCAAATTTGTGAGAATGCAGGAGCTGAATCTTCAATCGTTGCTCAAGCTGTTAGAGAAGGTAAGGCTGATTATGGTTATGATGCTCGGAATGGTGAGTATGTAAATATGCTAAAAGCTGGAATCATTGATCCTACAAAAGTTGCCAGAGTAGCTGTTCAAAATGCTACATCAATTGCAGGAATGATTCTTACTACAGAAGCTGCTGTAACAGAACTTCCCGAAAAAGACAGTCCACCAATGCCTCCAATGGACCCAGGTATGGGCGGTATGGGCGGCATGATGTAAATTATGCTTTATGCTTATTATAAAAAGCCTCCCAATTGGGAGGCTTTTTTTTTCATCAATTGACTAGCCAGAAATCCTTAAAGTAAATTCAAAAGCCTATGGGAATAATTCGATTAAATAATATGAACTTTTACGGATATCATGGTGTCTATGATTTTGAAAAGGAACAAGGGGCTAACTTTGAGATTGATCTTGAGTTATTCACTTCTCTAACCAAATCTTCCAAATCTGATAATATTGAAGATACAATTAATTATGAAGATGTATATGAACAGGTAAAGAAAGCTTTTGGATCAAAAAGTTATTTTCTTTTAGAAAAATTAGCCGATTCAATATCTAAGTCAATATTTGAAGAGCATAAAATTGATAAATTAATTATTCGTGTAAGAAAAATAAATGCGCCACTTGATGGAAAATTAGATAGTGTAGAAATAGAGTTAAAAAGGAAAAGAGCAGACTATGCATGAACTAGTAATATTGAGTCTGGGATCGAACTTAGGTGACCGTGAGGAAAATCTAGCATCAGCAATTACATTATTAGGAACATTTAATGAAATAAGTAATATTAAAGGTGCTTCATTTTATGAATCTGAACCATTATACAATACAGATCAGCCTAAATTTTTAAATACAATTATATCTTGTAATTCGTATTTAACTCCATTTGAGTTTCTTGATATAATTAAACATATTGAATCATCTTTGGGCCGGCTAAAAGAAAGAGATAAAAATCAGCCAAGAATAATTGATATTGATATACTTTGTTATGGAAATTCATACCTTGAAACAGATGAATTAATTATCCCACATCCACAGCTTATGTTTAGAAAATTTGTTTTATTACCATTTTGTGAATTAATGCCTGAATACAAAATAGAAAAAATTGGCTCAACAATATCTGAGTTATTAAGCTTATGTCCTGACAAAACAAAGGTAATAAAGCATATTATGGAAAAAAATGCATGAGAAATTTGAATTACATAGCTATTGAAGGTCCAATTGGTGTCGGGAAAACTAGTTTAGCCAAGTTATTATCCAAACGATTGAGCGCTAAATTGATTCTAGAAAAATTTGAAGATAATCCTTTTTTATCTGAGTTTTACGATGACCCAGCACGATTTGCATTTCAAACTCAATTATTCTTTCTTTTACAAAGATATCAGCAACAGCATGATATTCGTCAGGTAGATATGTTCCATAATCTTCTGATATCAGACTATATGTTTATAAAGGATCGTTTATTTGCATCGTTAAATCTTGATGATAAAGAAATGAATTTATATGATAGTATAGCTAATATAATGGAACGGAACATTATAAACCCTGACCTGATTATCTATCTTCAAGCAGATACTTCTACTTTAATGAAAAATATTGATAAGAGAGGGCGTGATTTTGAGAATAATATTTCCTATGATTATATTAATGCTCTTAATGAGATTTATACTGAGTATTTTTTTCGGTATAATGACACCCCATTAGTAATAATAAATACAAATAATATTGATTTTGTAAATAATACTGAGGATCTTGATCAAGTTATCGAATATATTAGGCAACCTGTATCGGGTACTAAATTTTTTAACCCCAGTGCTAGTGTCTAATTAAAATGCAAATTATTCTAAGTGCGCTCTTTATTTATCTAGTAATTCAGTGCGTTAGATATATATTTAAAATAAGTATTAAAAGAACAGGGAAACAAAATCATCAAAATATCAAGAACTCTTACAAGAATTTGGATATTCAAGATGCAGATTATGAAGATATCGATCAAAAATTATGAAAAAAATAGAACCTATAACATCATATTTATACCCAAATAATCTTTACTTATCCCATTCATTATTAATTTTGCGATTTATTCCTAGTATAATGATGATTTATAATCATGGATGGAGTAAGATTACAGCTGGCTATGAAAAATGGGAACGTCTTGGAGCAGCTTTAACTGATTTTATTGGATTAGAATATTTAAATGTGTTTTTTGGTTTTATGGCAGCATTATCTGAATCTGCAGTAATGATATTCGTGGTAGTTGGTCTATTTACGCGTCCTGCAGCACTTTTGTTGTTATTTACCATGTTTGTTGCTTCAGTTAATCATATAGTTGATGGAGAATTTCCTGAATTAGCTATATTGTATCTTCTTATTATGCTTGTATTATTTATTTGTGGCCCAGGAAAGCTAAGTTTGGATTATCACTATTTTTCAAAAAAGGAATAATTTATATTAGGATAAAATTATATGAAGGCAGTTAGAATTCATGAACATGGTAGTGAAGAAGTTTTAGTTTGGGAGGAAGTTTCATTACCTGAGGTGAAGGACGATCAAGTCTTAGTTGAAATAAAAGCAGCTGCAATTAATCATCTTGATATTTGGGTTCGTAAAGGTATTCCAGGTATATCTTTACCTATGATCATTGGAAGTGATGGTGCAGGTGTAGTTGCTGAAGTTGGGAAAGAAGTAGATAAATTTAACATTGGAGATGAAGTAATTATAAACCCACTTTTATTCTGTGGTACTTGTTCATCCTGCTTAGATAGTCAAGAGAATCAATGCTTTTCAATGGGGATACTTGGTGAAACAACTAATGGAACTAATTGTGAATTCATAGCCTTGAATCAGAGAAGTTTAAGCAAAAAACCAACGAATATAAGTTTTGAATCTGCAGCTTCTTTTCCTCTTGCAGGGCAAACTTCTTATCAAATGCTCATAAATCGTGCAATGTTGAAAAAATCTGATATTGTATTTATTTGGGGTGCAAGCTCAGGCGTTGGTTCATTTGGCTTGCAAATTGCTAAATCATATGATTGCAAAGTCATAGTTACGGGAGGATCAAAGGAAAAATGTGAATATGCTTCTAAACTTGGTGCAGACTTAAGCTTAAATCACTATAAAGATGATATTGTCTCTATAGTTAAAGATTATACTAAAGGAAAGGGTGTTAATGTCATTTTTGAGCATTCAGGTTTTGAGACATGGAGCACTTCAATGAAAATATTAAGTAGATATGGTAGATTAGTAACTTGCGGGTCAACTACGGGTCCAAAAGTTTCCATTGATTTACGTTATATTTTTTTTAAACAACAGTCAATATTAGGTTCTACAATGGGAACGCTTTCTGCTTTAGATGGTATAATGAATCTTATTTCTGATGGAGCAGTTACTCCAGTTATAGATAAGGTATTTCCAATGGAAAATATAGCTGATGCACATAAATATATTGAAGATAGTAACCAATTTGGGAAAGTAGTACTTGTTCCTTGAGTAAGTATAATAAACATATATTTATTTGTGTAAATGAGAGGGCTTCTAATAATCAACGTGGAAGTTGTGCTAAATGTGGAGGCATGGATGTTAGGATGAGATTTGTGAAGCTAATAAATGAACATGGATTAAAAGGAATCGTACGTGCTAATAAAAGTGGTTGTTTAGATGTATGTGAATTAGGTCCAGCTGTAGTGGTCTATCCTGATGGGGTATGGTATACAAATGTTCAGTTAGATGATGTAGATGAAATTTTTCAATCAAATATTATCAATAATAAACCGGTAAAAAGACTTATGGCTAATAAAAATACTTGGAATGAACTACAATTATTAAAGGAAATAAAAAATTGAGACAAATAATTATTATAGTGTTTTTTATGAGTTATTTGTTTGGACAAGAACTTTCATCATTAAATTATAGTGGCTTTGGATTAGATGTTGGTGAAAGTGGATCTGGCCTATCCTATAATCGAACATGGTTTAAAAACAAGAAATTATATTTTATTGGTGAGCTAAGAATTTTTGATGCTAAACACCCTGATGAAATAATTATGCAAGACTATTATACGGGCAGAGCATATAAGTTTAACAATATTAATTTACTACTACTTCCTTTGTTTTCTGGATTTAAATACTATCCGTTTGTTGGTAAGATTGCAAATAATTTTTCACCATTTCTTAGTATGAAATTTGGTCCAATAATAATCTTAGATGGCGCAGAAAGCGGCTCTTTTAAGCAAAAATGGCATGACAATGTTCAGTATCATCATTCCTGGGGCGGTTTTATTGGCTTAGGCGCAGATGTTATAACTTCTAATAATGCCATACTAACAGTAAAAGTTGGATATGATGAACTACCAATGCCTCAAGAAATTGATGGTAGGAAAAAATATAGTGGCGCATTAGTACGTTTTGGTTTTAATTGGAAGAAATAGTCTTTGTCTGATTTTCGCTCCTTTTTTGTAAATCCTAATAATATTGATAATAATTATTTCTTTTTGGATGAAATAGAATCTCATCATCTTACAAATGTTGTAAGATTAAAGATTTATGATGATATCTACTTGATCGATGGAGAAGGTATTGCATATAAAGCTATCATAGAGAAAATATCAAAAGAAAAAGTTTCTGGGAAAATAACTGAAGTCTTTCCAGAATTTGGCGAGCCTGTATGCAAAATTGATCTTGCTGTTGGTATAATAAAACCATCAAGAATGCAATGGGCAATTGAAAAGTCAACTGAGTGTGGTGTCGATAATATTTTCCCAATCCAGATGGATAGGTCTATTAAACGTTCATTCAATCTTGAAAGATATAAAACAATCATAAAGTCTTCAGCTAAACAATGTGCTCGCTCAAGGATTCCAAATATTAATGAACCTCAATCTCTATCAGATTGGCTTGATATACAAATCAATATGCCTATAATTGTATTTTCACAGAAGTCTAAAAATAATATTTTCGATTTGCGAGATTTTCTTCCAGTAGATTGTGATAAACTAAGTTTAATAATCGGTCCTGAAGGCGGTTTTAGCGATCATGAGATTTCGTTATTTAATAATTATAAATCAATATTTATATCGTTAGGTAATCGTCGTCTCAGGACGGAAAGCGCTGTCGTATCAGCAATATCTATTATTAATCAACTAATAACTGGAGACTAGAGAATGGATGAGTGCTTATTTTGCAATATAGTTAATAAAAATATTCCTTGTGATAAATTAATAGAAAATGATTCAATTATAGCATTTAGGGATATCAATCCTCAAGCGCCAATACATATTCTTATTATTCCTAAAAAACATATATCGACAATTAATGATTTAAAACATGATGATTCTATTTTGATAGGAGAAATGTTTTTAATAGCTAAGGAATTAGCTCAGGTTGAAAATATAAATAATAGCGGATTTAGGATGGTATTTAATTGCAATGAAGATGGCGGTCAAACTGTATTTCATATTCATCTTCATTTATTAGGAGGTAGAAAATTAAGTTGGCCTCCAGGGTAAAATTTTATTTAAAATAATAGTTTTCACGAGGGATATTGATTAAAATTATATTCCATAATACCTCGGAATGTATATATCAGAATTAACAATGCATGGTTTTAAGTCCTTTGTAAAAAAGGATGTTGTACATTTTGGTGAAGGTATTACAGCAATTGTAGGACCTAATGGATGCGGTAAAACAAACATCGTAGATGCTATTCGATGGGTTCTTGGCGAACAAAAATATAGTATTCTTAGAAGTAGTAAAATGGAAGATATTATTTTTAATGGTGCAAAAAATGTAAAACCATTAAGTGTCTGTGAAGTATCATTAACTGTTCATAATAATAAAGGTAGACTACCTCTTGAATATAATGATATTGAAATAGGAAGAAGGTTATATAGAAGTGGTGAAAGTAAATACTTTATGAACCGCACTCCATGTAGATTAAAAGATATTCATGACTTATTTATTGATACTGGGATGGGTTCAGACGCCTATTCAGTAATAGAATTAAAAATGATTGAACAGATATTATCTGAAACAGGTGATGACAGAAGAAGAATGTTTGAAGAAGCATCTGGGATAAACAAGTATAAAATGCAAAAAAGATCTACATTAAGAAAATTTGAATCAACGCGCTCTGACCTACATAGGGTAAATGATCTTATCCTAGAAATCGAGGCAAAAGTGAAGTCTCTTTCATTGCAGTTAAAACGTTTTGAACGTCATTCAAAATTACTGGATGATTTGAAAACAAAAGAAATTTCTTTAGCATTTTTACGAACACATGCATATAAGACAGATTTACATCCTTTAAATACACGAATTGCTGAATTAAATCACTTGAGAGATTCAAATCAGACTGAAGAATCGGAAGTAGAAAAGAAATTAATATCACTACAGTCCATCTTCAAAGGTCAACAGGATCAATTGGATAAATATAGAAAGCAATTAACTAATTATAATGATAAGCGTGAATCTTTACAAAGTGATATTATAATCTGGAAAGAGCAATCACGGTCAGCACATTTTTCTTTAGATCGTTTATCCTTAGAGGAGGAAAAAAACAATCAAAAATCTAAAGAGCTTCATAGTCACCTGGCGGATTATCGCAAATCAATCAAGGGATTGAAACCTAAAATCAATTCTTGTTTAAATCTTTTTAAACAAAGGCAGAGTGAGTTTAATAATATTGATGATCAATTAAAAAATATGCAATCAAGTTTAGATATTGAACAAGATAAGCGTTGGGAAATTCAGAAGAAATTATCTGATAAGAAATCAATGTATGATACAGCTGAAGTAATAATTAATGAAAAGAAAAATAATACTATAGAGCTAAATGAAAAAGTTAGTGGAACACGGAAAGAATTAGAGAATATTTTAAAAAAATTAAATAAGAATCAATCAAATAAGGAAGGTATTCTTAAAAAAATAGACAAAAATAACATTGACTTAAAATTGAATGATGAAGAGTTAAATAAATTAGAAAAAGAAGAATATAGCATAGAGGCGAAAAAAAATAGAATATTAGCATATTTAGATGCTCTTGATTCAAAACATACTTTTTATGCAGAATTAGTAGATTCGGCAGAAGGTTACCCAAAAGGTGTAAGAGATGTTTTAAACAATAAAAATATATTTAAAGATGCTTTGGGGACTGTAGGGGATCTTCTAAAGGTTGATGAATCGATTTCTCCTTCAATTGAAATGGCTCTCGGGGATTATGCAAAGTGTATAGTTGTTAAAAATAAAAAGAATGCAATTAGTATCCTGGAAATGATTCGCAATCGTAAATCAGGAAGAATTATGATAATTCCCCTTGATAGTATTCCAGCAGTCAATGCTGTGAGTAAATTGATTCAGCCAAACGAAAATGTTATTGGTCATGCTGTTGATTTAGTTAAAGTGCCACCAAAATTTAAACCATTATTAGATTTCCTTTTAGGTAATATTATCTTAGTGAAAGATGTAAAAGTTGCGATGTCGGATAATAGCCTAAAAGGCTTAGACCTAATTGGCCAAGATGGAGCTTTATTAATAAAAGGAATGATTATTGATCCCATCTCCAGTAAAAAGAACTTAGGGTTGATTGGAAGAAAAGAGAAATTGTCCATAATTAAAAATAAGATTAAAACTGAAAATTCATTGTATAGTAAGCTGGATAAAGAGCTAATTAAAGTTGCTGCGATTAAAGAAAAGAAAGAAAAGTTTAAAAAGAAACATCAAGATGATTCGAGGGATTTCTCCAAAGCTCTTTCAGAAATTGATGATTTGTTGGATAATTTTGAGATCCAAAAATCTGTGCTATCGGAGTCTATGGCTGGATCAGATGCAATTATTTCATTAAATCAAAAAGATATTAAAAGTCAAACAATTCTAAGAAGATCTTTAAAATCAGATATCCAAAAAGAAGAGAGAGAACTTAGTAAGTATTTGAAAGAAATCATGAATAAAGGTGAAGAATTATTAAAAGTTCAATCTTCTAGAGATAAGATACATCAGCAATTACAAGATACTAGAATAAACCACATTAACTTTGAAGGCCAAAGAGAGAATTTATCCTTTCAAGAGTCTACTGCTGAAGATACTATAAAGGAGTTTGAAAAAAGAAAGTCTGAGATTAAAGGAGAAATAAAAGATATAAAGGAAAGTGAAAAGAATTTAAGAAGATTGATTTCTGTAGCAGAAAAAAAATTATCTGATATTAATGCTATTGTAAACAAGCAAGAATCTGTTCTTAGTCTAAAACAAGAAGCTGCAAATGATTCTTATGTAATAATTGAAGAAATGCAAGCTCAAATCAGATCTGAACAGAAAAATAGAGAATCTTTACTTGAAGAACTAAAAAACTGTGAATTAAAGGTTGCAGATTTAGATCAGCGCATCAACTTTGTCTCTGAGCGTATTTTTGATAGTTATAATACCAAAATTCCTAGTGAAATGATTGTTGATCAAACTGAAAATGAATTAAATGCTTCAATAGAGCGGATTGAGAAAAGTATTGAAAATATAGGCCCAATAAACATGGCTGTTCAGATTGAACATGAAGAAGAGAATGAACGTTTATTAATGTTGACTGATCAAAGAGATGATTTGATAAAAGCTGAGCAAAATTTATTAGATACAATTCAAGAGATTGATAAAATAGCAAGAGAGAAATTTCAAGGAACATTTGATGATATTGGTAAAAATTTTGAAAAATTATTTACTATGTTTTTTGAGGGTGGGCGAGGTTCACTTAGGCTTGAAGGAGACTCCGATCCTTTAGAAGCGAATATTGGAATTCATGCTCAGCCTCCTGGAAAGCGCAATCAATCTCTACGTCAATTATCGGCAGGTGAAAAAGCTTTAACAGCTATTGCGTTATTATTTTCTATATATCAAGTGAAGCCTAGCCCGTATTGCATACTTGATGAAGTTGATGCACCATTAGATGATGTAAATATTAGAAAATTTACTAGAGTTTTGAATAATTTCTCTAATGATACACAATTCATTGTTGTAACACATAATAAATTAACTATGGAATCTGCTAATTTTCTTTATGGGGTTACGATGGAGAAGAAGGGTGTGTCGCAACTCGTTTCAGTAAAATTAGACTGAGGATTGTTAGCCTTTATGTCTGGTCACAGTAAATGGTCTACAATAAAACGTAAAAAAGCGGCTATTGATTCAAAGCGTGGTAAAATATTTACAACTCTAATTAAAGAAATTACAATTGCTGCGAGAGAGTTTGGAGGAGATGCTGGTACCAACCCTAGATTGCGTCAAGCCGTAAGTAGCGCTCGTGATGCAAATATGCCACAGGACAATATTAAAAGAGCCATAATGAAGGGCACGGGTGAGCTTCCTGGTGTGACTTATGAGGAATGTGCTTATGAAGGATTTGGTCCTGGAGGAGTGGCCATATTTATGGAAGTTTTAACAGATAATAAAAATAGAACTGTAGCAGAAATCAGGCATCTTATAACAAAATATGGAGGTAACCTTGGTGAAAATGGTAGTGTATCTTGGATGTTTGATAAGAAAGGCCAAATTATAATTTCCAAAGTAGATCAAAATGAAGACAATCTTTTTGAAGATTCTATAAATGCTGGGGCAGAAGATTTTGATGAAGATGAAGACAATTTTATAGTTAATACAGATCCACTAGAAATGATGAATGTAAGAAAAACTCTTGAGGATAATGGTTATAAAATAGATTCAGCTAAAGTAGAAATGTTGCCCAAAAATTTACATAAAATTGATAAAGATAAATCAGAGAAGGTTATCATGCTTTTGGAAACTATTGAAGATCATGAAGATATTAAATCAGTTTATACTAATCTTGACTTTGAAGATTAATAGTGCGTGTTATAGGGGTTGATCCAGGTATTGTTGTGACAGGTTTTGGTATTATTGATAAAAATAATAATAATATAGTTGCTCATAGTTATGGTACAGTAAAGCCACCTAAGAATATGCATCTATCAGATAGGTTAGGCTACCTCTATGATGAAATATCTATATTATTAGATAAATATAAACCCAATATGCTTGCAGTTGAGGACACATTTTATTCAAAGAATTTTAAATCCGCAATGTCTTTGGGTCAGGCAAGAGGAGCTATTATGCTTGCAGGTTATTCTGCAAAAATTTCATGCGTTGAGTATTCTCCTAAAAAAGTTAAAAAGTCAGTTGTTGGTAATGGAAATGCTAGTAAAGAACAAGTTCAATATATGGTAAAGAATATTTTACAGTTAGATCAACTGCCGTCTCCTTTTGATTCTTCAGATGCTCTTGCTATAGGATTATGTTATTTAAATCAAAATCAGGTAGAATAACCTATGATTGAATCTATAAAAGGAATACTTAATAAAAAAGATCCAACTTTAGCAATAATAGATGTTGGTGGTATTAGACTTGGTGTAAATATTACATTGTCTACCTATGAAAAATTAGGAGATATTGATGCGTCAATTGAGTTATTGACTTATTTAAATGTCCGTGAAGATATTATGGAGTTATATGGTTTTTTTGATAGTAGCGAAAGATACTTATTTAAACAGTTAACATCTGTCAATGGAATTGGTCCTAAATCTGCTTTGAATATTTTATCTGGTACAAGTCCAAATAGTTTTAAGAAAAATATAATTAATGGTGATATTGGTTCGTTGACTTCAATTCCTGGAATAGGTACGAAAACAGCTAAAAGGATTATTATAGAACTAAAAGATAAATTTATTGATGGGGGAGAGACTGTTGATTTAGGGTTTCAATTGGATTCTAATGAGAAAGATACAATTGATGATGTAGTTAAAGTTTTATTATCGCTAGGATATAATAGAAATTTAATTGATAAAGCTGTTTCAAAGATTGCAACGAAAGAAGTCCTTAAAGATGATCTAGAAAATATAATTAAGATGACATTAAAAAAATTATGATTAGTATGGTATTTATAGATTGAAACGTACTTCTCTATATGATAAACATATTTCATTAAATGCTAAAATGGTTCCTTTTGCAGGTTACTCTATGCCGATGTCTTATACTGGGATTATTGATGAGCATAATGCGGTCAGAAATATGATAGGAGTGTTTGATGTTAGTCACATGGGCGAGTTTAAAATCTCTGGAAAGGGAGCTGAGAGCTTTCTTCAATTACTCACTATAAATGATGTAAAGAAAATTTCTACAGGCCAAGCTCAGTATTCTGCTTTGTGTTTAAGTAATGGTGGTATAGTTGATGATATAGTGCTATATAATTTTGAGGAATATTATATGATGGTGGTTAATGCTGCAAATATTAAAGATGATTATAATTGGTTGTTAGAAAATTCGAATGAAGATGTTGTTATAGAGAATATTAGTGAAAATTTGAATTTAATTGCAGTTCAAGGTCCTAAATCAGCAGTTATATTAAATGATGTATTAGACTGCAATCTCAATCAATTAAAATATTATAATTTTATTCAATTAATATTCAACGGTGATTCATTAATTGTATCTAGGACTGGTTATACAGGTGAGCTTGGTTTTGAAATATATGGCAATAGTGAATCGATTGTTTCTTTGTGGGACAATATTTTTGATTATAAAAAATTAAAAGTTATGCCGGTTGGTTTAGGTGCGAGAGATACGTTACGCTTAGAGATGAATTATTCGTTATATGGTATGGATATAAGTAGATCTATAAACCCAATAGAAGCTGGTTTAGGTTGGATTACTAGTTTTAACAAAGGTGATTTTATAGGAAGAGATGCTTTGTTGCTTGAAAAAAATGAGAATCATAAAAGACGCATTTCATTTGAAATGTTGGAGCGAGCTGTACCAAGGAATAATTATGATATAATTATCGATGGTAACATAGTTGGTAAAGTAACTAGCGGAACCCAATCGCCAACTTTGGATAAAGGAATAGGTATTGGGTATATCCAGGTTGACCATTCTGCTCCTGGGACTGAAATTTCTATTGATATTAGATCAAGGGAAAAATCAGCAGTTATTGTACCCCCCCCCTTCTATAAATATGGAACGGTAAACAATAGTATTTAGGATATATTGATGAAAGAACAAAAACTTGAAATATTAGGAATTCTGAGTATTGCAATTTCTTTTTTAGTAATTGTTAGTATGCTAGGATACAATTCATTTGAAGATCCAGGAATTTCTCCAAATGTACAATTGGAGAACCCTATGGGAATATTAGGTGTTTTCATTGCTTATTTCTTTATAAAGTTTTCATTCGGTTATAGTTCTTATGTCTTGCCTGTTTTAGGGATGGTATGGGGATGGTGGATTTTTAGCAATAAAGACAGGTCTTCCCTTAGAAGGATAAGTGCATATCTGCTTTGTGCCATGATTTTAATATCAATAAGTCTAGGTCTATTAGAAATTAGTGTATTTACTAACTCTAAAATTGATTTTAAATATAGTGGGCTAATAGGAGGAAATTTAGCAAACTTTCTAGCTAGTTTTTTTGGTATCATAGGGGCAGTAGTTATAATTTTTACTAGTTGGTTGGTATTGATAAGAGGATATTTTTCTTGGAGTTTTTATGGTCCATTTGAATCGCTAACTAATCTTATCAAAAAGAAGAATGAAGATCGGAAACTTATCTCAATTGAGAAAAAGACTGAAAAGGAAAAAAGACTTCATACAAAAGATTTGATTAAAAAGATTGAAGAAAAGCAGAAAGAAGAACAATATCATTCGGTATCAAATAATGAAGATGGGGATATTAGAACTAATGATGAAGATATAGGTAATGCGGAATTTGAAAATGAAAGAAATAAAGATAAAGAAGAAAATGTTGATAAAAATGAAAACAAAGAAGATATTGATAATACGGAGCTTGAAAGTAAAGTAAATAATGAAAATACAGAAGATATTGATAAAGATAAAAACACAGAAAATGTTGTTGATGAATCTTTAAACAATGTTCATCATCAACAACTGGAATCAGAATTAAGTAAGGCAGTAGATGATGAAGTAGAGGGTCAGGTGCCCTCAGATGAAAATATTGAAGTTGGAGAGGTTGTTAAAGAAGAAGAAGTAAATATTGATGAGTTACAAGAAAGAAAAGCGCCGAAAAGAAAATACCAGCTTCCTGGCAGTGATTTATTAGAAATGCCAATCAAAATACAAGAAGGAATGTCAAAAGATGAATTAGTTGATCGTGCAAATTTTTTAACACAAAGCTTAGAAACTTTCGGTGTCGTTGGTAAGGTAGTCAATGTAAGTCCTGGACCAGTGATAACTTTATTCGAAGTAGAACCTGCAGAAGGAGTTAGGGTAAATAAATTTGTCCAACTATCAGATGATTTAGCTAGAGTTATGGAGGCAAGCCGTGTTAGAGTCATCGCTCCAATACCCGGTAAATCTTCTGTCGGTATAGAAATACCAAATATGGATCCTGATACTGTATTCTTTCGGTCAATAATAAATTCAGAAAAATTTGCTGAATCAGATGGAGAACTTACTTTGGCTATTGGGAAAACCACTTCTGGTGAAATTTCAACATTAAATTTAGCTAAGATGCCCCATCTATTAATTGCTGGTACTACCGGTTCTGGTAAATCTGTATGTTTAAATACTATAATATGTAGTTTACTTTATAATTCAACTCCAGAAGAGTTGAAGCTTGTTATTATTGATCCAAAAAAAGTTGAAATGACTCTTTATAAGTCTCTAAAAAGTTATCATTTATTAGGTATGGAAGATTTTGATGAATCTATTGTAACAAAGCCAGATAATGCTACTTTGGCTCTACGTGCTGTTGAAAAAGAAATGAGTAAAAGGTATGATATTCTTGCTGATGCTGTTGTAAGAAATATTCAAGAATATAATGCAAAGAAAGTCGCTTCAAATGAAGAGATAATGCCATATATTGTTGTGGTTATAGATGAATTAGCAGATTTAATGATGTTGAATGCAAAAGAAGTTGAGCAGCCTATTGCTCGTCTTGCACAATTAGCAAGAGCGGTGGGAATTCATTTAGTTATTGCTACTCAACGACCATCTGTAGATGTAATTACTGGACTTATAAAAGCAAATTTTCCGTCAAGGATTGCATTTCAAGTTGCTAGCAAGATTGATTCAAGAACTATTATTGATATGTCAGGTGCAGAGAAGTTAATTGGCAGAGGAGATATGTTATATTTGGGCTCAGGTTCTTCTGAACCTGTTAGGCTGCACAATGCGTTTCTTTCAATTAATGAAGTAGAAGCAATTATGGATCATATACAATCACAGCCTAAATCTGAAGAATTAGTGTTAGAATCAGTAAGAGAGAAAACAATACTGGATGCTGATTCGGGAGATGGTGCAGATGGTGATGATGAATTATTAAATGAAGCAATAAAACTAGTAGTTATTCATCAACAAGGATCTATTTCATTAATTCAGCGTCGAATGAAAGTTGGTTACTCTAGAGCTGCAAGATTAATTGATCGGATGGAGCAATTGGGTGTTGTGGGACCATTTACTGGAAGTAAAGCACGAGAAGTCATGGTTGATGAAGCTTATTTAGAGATGATTGATGATGATTAGTTAAGTATGATTTCTGTTTTACTGGCAATTCTATTGTTGGTTTCTCTGAGGCAAACAGACCCAAACCAAAAATACCTAGATTATCTATCAACTTCTCTGGTAGATCATAATGGAGTGCAGATGGAAATCAAATGGTCACAAATTGATGGAGATAGATCTTGGAATCAAGTCGGGATTATTGAACTCCTTGGTAATAAGCGATTTTTCTTAGATACAGATCAGCAGGCTATTAAAATAGATAGTAATCTAATTATAACTTATTACAAGACTGATGATGGCAAAATCATTTATGATACGTTGATCGAAGGTAGTTATGATATTTTTGATTTTTTATCAGGTGATTTTTCAGGTTTTACTATTACTAATTCAACAGCTAATAGAGAATCAATTCAATTAGATTATCATATGGATGCCTTTAATATCAGTGGAAAAATTTGGATTAAGCAAAAATTATTTGAACCTGTTAAATTTACTTTTGGCAATAACCCAGAAAGACCACAGCAATATATTGAAGTAGAGATAACAAGTTTTGGTCCAATTTCTGAAGGATCTCTATTCAATTCATTTAACCCTAATGCTGGGGAGATTATTGATCTTCGTGAATAGGTATATAAAATTAATATTTGGAATATGTATTAGTATTGCTGGGCTATATTACGCTTTTAGTGGTATTGATTTTGTTAAATTATGGAAAATTATAAAGCAAATAGATTTATTTTATGGTTTTCTTTCATTATCCATACTCCTTTCTAGTAGTTTAGTAAGAGCTTTAAGATGGCAGATACTAGCTTGCCCTATAGATAGAATTTCTTTCGAGCCAGCGTTTTCGTCAATAATGATTGGTTATTTTGGCAATTCAGTTCTACCATTTAGGATGGGTGAGTTCTTACGTGCATACGTTTTAGCAGAAAAAACATCATTAAATTTTCCTACTGCCTTTGGAACAATCGTTACTGAAAGAATCCTCGATTTTGTCGGTTTATCATTGTTAATACTATTAACCATTTTAGTATATCCAGCAGATTGGATAAGTCAAAAAATTATTATTGGTGTTGTGGTATTATCATTAACTGCGTTTGTGTTTGTTTTTTGTTTCAAAGAAATCAAAGAATTTTTCTTATTTGACTTAAAAAAAATAAAATTCTTCCAAAAATCAATGGTACTCAAAATAATTGAAATTCTTGAAAGGTTAATTAATGGTGCGGTAGCGATTAGATCAACAAATAAAGTAATGTTGATTTTTCTTTATACTGTACTAATCTGGATAATGTACTGTTTTTCGACTTATTTTGCTCTTATGTCAACCGGAATATCAATCAAATGGTATGAAGTTTGTGTATTAATGATATCTACTACGTTTGCTATTTCTGTACCAGCTGCTCCTGCATATGTTGGCACTTACCACGCAACAGCAATTTATGTTCTAACAACTTTTTTCTTGATTAATCAATTAGATGCTCAGGCATCTGCAATAATAATTCATGGTGTTGGCACAATTCCTTTTATTATAATTGGTGCATGGTATTTTATTAATAGTTCTGTTAGTATTAGAGAGATTAATAGTAAGGAAATAATTAATAATTGAAAAAATATAATACAATTTTTCTTGATAGAGATGGAACTATCAATCCTGATCCTGGTTATATTTCTTCATTAGATCAATTTAAATTTTATGACTTTACTTTTCCTTCATTACAACGTTTAACTAACGATGGTCATCGTTTTTGTATTGTTACTAATCAATCGGGAGTTTCTAGAGGATTGATTAAACTAAAAGAACTTGATAGAATCCATGAATATGTTAAAAATCAATTTATGGATAATTTAATTCCTTTACTTGGAATATACGTAGCGAACGATCATCCTAATAGCGCTACAAGCAGGAGGAAGCCTGGTGATGGAATGTTTATTGAAGCATCTAATGATCATCTTATAGATTTAAAAAATTCACTTATAATTGGCGATTCAATAAATGATATTCAGGCAGGTAAAGATCTTGGAATGGATAGTATATTGGTTCTTACTGGTCGCGGAAGTCAAACAGTTATAGATTATCCAGATTTAAAACCAAATGCAGTAGTAAATGATCTGAGAGAGGCAGCTGATTGGATCTTAAAATGAAAAGACCAAATAAAATTGCAGTATTAATGGGTGGCCCAGGTGAGGAAAGAGAAGTATCTCTTAAATCTGGGGAAGCAATTAAAAAAGCATTAAATGATAATGGTTATGATGTTTCAAGTATAGTAATGGATACTGAATTGGCAGGTTTAATTGATAAGCTATTAAGTGTTGATTTGGTTTTTTTGGGGTTGCATGGGAGTATTGGCGAAAATGGAACTATACAAGGTTTTCTTGATGCATTAGGGATAATTTACACTGGATCTGGCCCATTGTCATCTGCAATATGTATGGATAAAAATATTAGCAAAGTTATTGCTGTAAAAAATAATATTTTAACACCAAAATGGAAGCTTTATAATAATAAGAGTATTGATCATGACGAATTTAATTGTCCTGTAGTTGTGAAGCCAAACGGGCAAGGAAGTACTGTAGGTTTGCGGATCGTTCATAATAAGGAAGAATTAAAGCCTGCGTTAGATTATGCTTTTAAATATGATTCTAGCGTTTTGGTCGAGGAATATATTAAAGGTAGAGAGTTAACTGTAATGGTGTTAGCTGGTACAGCGTATCCTGTATGTGAAATTATCCCTTCACACGAACT
>CEQF01014951.1_pt1 | contig 18570 bp, 15 predicted proteins | sample 530821 | NCBI WGS metagenome assembly CEQF01 (sample SAMEA2621003, study PRJEB7988) | marine metagenome | isolation source: saline water (ENVO:00002010), including
AAAATAGAGACTTACCACAAGAAGGTCGTTCAGTCTTTCAAGAACTTGTTGGACGAGGTATTAAACTAAAAAGAAGCGATGTCGTAAATGCTCTTCTTAAGAACAGAGCATTCCGAAATTTAAAGAAGCCAGTAAAAGAAGGAGATATGTTTCTCGATCCTATTACAAATGAACCAGTGGCCGCATCTGTTGCAAGGGCAAATTTTGATGATGTTGTTAATGATATATATGCAATACTTAGAGATAGTATTCCTATTAAAACATGGGAACAAAACGTCCCATCGTATAGACGCAATCTTGTCGATGAAGGTCTTGCATTATTATCTGATGAGACTTACCAAGTAGGTCGTGGTATGGGTACTGTCCCTTTTGGACAAGTTGAAGAAGTAGCTAGTTCACTCATCGGAAGAATTAAACAAAACTTTAAAGGAATATACACAGTTAACAAAGGAGATATGCCTTCTGACGTAGGTGTACTTGATAAAGAAATAGACGAACTTACAAAGTTACAACAAAGACTTGAAGAAGTAATAAATAACGCTGAAGGACAGGCGGCTACGTCGGGTTTAGAGCAGCTAGATGAGTTTGAGTTCCTTATAGACACATCAGATCTTGACCCCCACATGTTAGGTAAAGCAGTAGTTCTATCAGATAATTATCTTGACTTAGAATACTCACTAAAGAACATATTTACATTGGCGCGAGCTAATAAAGCAAGCATGGCACTTGCTACTTTAAATAAAGTAGACGATGGAATAAATAAGTTTGGTGGAGCAGGGGATGAAATTGCAGATAGGATGGCGGGATCCGCAGACGGAGTACAACCAGATGAGACTGGGAAGCTGGTTCCCCTTTTCGATGCCGGTCGCTATTTAAAAAATTGGCTCTTTGCAAAGACAGGTCAAGGTCCACAACGAGATGCTGTGTTAACAGCAGCACAAACTACACTAAGAGAATTCACTTCTATGTTAGTAGTTTTTCAAGATCAATTTAAGTATTATACAGCTCCTGAAAGAATTGTATTTATTCGGGGTATGCTAACTGATTTACAAAGGGTTAAAGATAACCCTGTAGCCTTATTACACTGGTTGATAGATAATAAAGTTGGAGATGTTTTATATTTAGATACAGCTAGAGCATTGGATATTTTAAGACAGATTGATCTTGATAAAGTCGGATCTCTAAAAAATCTACCTCAAACAGAAGATGCACTTCCCCGATGGAACGCAGAATTTAACTCTGAATTAGTTCGAGAAGTTACCAAAGTACTTATGGATGAAAATCACTTTGACCTTGCACAAGATGCAACAGGTGCATTAGCTATTCAAAACCAGTTAAACTCTTTTGCATCAAGAATATTTCTTGCACGACCCTCATTCGTAGTACGAAACTGGGCCGCTAACAAAGCATTGATGGCTTTAAGTGGTACCCCTCTTTCAGATGCTACTGTGATATCTCAGTCTCGATTCAACTCTTTGTTTAATGGAGTAGACTTTGCAACAAGACAGCAACCTACTAGGTCTACTGGAACTAGTGAAGCAAGTCTTGGTCCTATACGAGGTGAAAGTGTTCTAAAGCAAATGTTTGATGTAGCTGTAGGTTCTCGTGATGAAAAGGTTTTAAAACAACGAAACTTTATCAAAAGGTTAGGTCGAAGAGCATACGGTGATGGACTGTTTCCGGGATTTGGTGGTACACCATTCTTTTATGCTAGGCAGCTATCTGGTTTCGTAGAAAGTGTAGACCGACGAAACATTGTAGATAAAGCTACGTATAGATTCTACCGAAGAATTGCAAGTAAAACAAGATTACGTAGAGTCTTAGCTGAACGTAACCCTAACGCACTTCGTATACTTGATGAAAAAGATCCTTCTGGCACATTAATGGATGAGATATTTAATCATTTCCAAAATCCAACTACGCTAACAGATCAAGATATAGTACGAGTAGTACAAGCTGTTACAGATGTAGATGCTCAAATAGGAGAAGCTTTTACTCTTAGTATCCCTAAAAGTCCATCACAGTTACTTCATGAAGCTGGATTTGATGTTCATGGATTAATAGATGCAGATGTAGATGCACTTCTTACTCCTCTAATGGGGGAGATGCTCAACCATACTGGAACGGTTAAACGACAGGTAGTTAATCCTATAACAGGAGAAATAACAGAAGAATATGTGTCAAATCCATTACAAGCAGCTCATGCGTTACAACAAGCAATCGAAACACTTATTGGTGACGTGTACGAACGTGCACGACATGTTGCTATTGTAGGTGGACTCGAAGTTAAAGATGAACTGATACGTAGTCAACACATTATTAATCGTGTAGAGAAGGGACAAGCAGATGACATTTTTGATTTAACACCTGAAGAGTTACAAGATGAAATGCACTCTAGCTTTTTTCAAGTGTATGATACTGTATTCACTCAGGTAAAGACCTATCTAACTGGTGGAAACGAGGCTATGCTTACTGAGTCACAAGTAGAAGCAGCACATGAATTTGCACTACAAGCAATGATGTCTGCCTCTAAAGCTATTAGAGACATGGAAGAGGCTCGTTTACTTATCAAGGAGACTATTAATGATCCAGATGCTTACTTAGAAGCACGATATGGTTACCTACGTGAACTCTTTGGTATTAAGGACGAGCCTGAGTTTCAAATTACAAATCAGATGATCCATGATCAGATGGCTAAGTATAATCTAAACCAGTATGTAGATCCAGATAAGGTTATACCTCCTTGGGCAGACCCTAATACTGTCTTGGATGGTACAGCTAGACGTGTTCGACATGCTGAACTTCCTAATGAGATTTACCATGTTACGAGTAAATCAAACGAAATAGATAAAAGACACGGTATCTTAGCAGTTACTGAAGCGAATGCTAAAGAACTGACTGGTGGTGGTCTTGGTGGTCCAGTAAATAATCGTGTATCTACAACTACAAGTAGAGAAGCTGCGGATAATATTGCACTTGAAATGAAGAGAAGGATTGAATTATTTAATACTCCGTTGAGTAGAGTAAGTGCAAAACTAAAGCAATTTGCTAAAGAAGATGCTGCAAGAGGACGTGTGCCAATTTCTTCAGTTGTAGACAAAAGATTTCTTGATGATGATCTTAAAGGTTATCGCGCTAGACTACGTGGACGAGAAATAAGTGTAGAGGAATACAGTGAGTTTTACCATATTGGAACAGGAAAAGGTAAGATACGTCCAGAGGACGCAATCAGTAGAGGGATTCCGCGTATGGAAGAGCTTCCTCCTAAAGACGTTAAGGCAATAATAGATCTTCGAGAAGCTAGAGAATCTATACTAACCAAAGATCAACTACTAACAAGCTATCTGAAGAACAGACAGCTAAAAGCAGAAGAAGCTGCTGGTGCTCCACTTAAACTAGGAGATCCTTTTGTAGACCCTCTTTTCGTCAAACCACGCACAGTTGGAGATATAGGCGATATATTCATGCAAGATAATGCCTATGCTGATAATCTTCTAAAATTAACAGCAGATGATGTGGCAGTTATAACTATCCCTAAAGAAACTATTCCTGATAACACTTGGATGGTTACTAATGAGGTCGAATCGTTAGGTGAAATACAGATATTTTCAGATTTATTGAAATACAATGGACCGTCTGGCGAACAAATATCAATACTTCCTGAAAAGCCTACTATGGATTGGCTCAAGCAAATACAAGAATTTACAGATACATTTGGTTATAAGCCAATAGAACGTCTTATTGATGACGCACTTGGTATCTTAGAGGAGGCTCCCCTTGGTCAAGACATGACCGGAGGTATTCCAGTCCATCTACGGGATGTACCAGCAGAAGTACAACAAGCGGCAGATCGTGTTCGAGAGATACTTAGTACTATGCGAATGGAATCTATTAAGTCTGGTAAAGTTGTTAATGAAAATGAGCTACAGTCTTTTGGTAAGTTAAAATTTGTTATTCAAAAACGATTAAAAGAAAAGATGCAAGGTGTAGACTTTGATAATGTTCCAGATTCTGTGAAGGGGAACATCATTAGGGAGACACTGACGGAGATTATTCAGCATAGGAATCTTGTTCATCTTGGTGAAGATCTATTCCAGTTCAATGCTAAAACTATTGGTGGAGACTTTTTAACAAAGTCACAAAGAAGTATATTTACTGATGAGATCATCAATGCTGAAATAAACAAGATGGTAAATAATGGTGACCTTGTTGAATTCACTCTTAAAGCAAAAGAAAATGGTAAATACCAATGGATTGATCCAGATGATATTGGTGATTTTGACAATACTGTAACAGTTGTACAGCCCCATAGGTTTACTGTAGATAACAGAGTAGACTCTGTTTGGCAAAAAGACGGCAAAATAAAAGCTCCTTACGCAGCAAATATAAAACATGCACCATTTAACCGTCCATTAAGTAAAGCAAAAATGATGAAGTTGATGTATGAGTTTGCAGAAAATGTAGAGATACTTGCTGCGAGAGCAACTATGTTGAAATTATCTGACCCATCATTAGCAAATAAAGCGGCTAAGTTAGATGATGATCTTAATCGTATTGCAAATGCAAAAATAAAAAAGATCTATGCACTTGCTGATGAGCTTTTAGGAGAACAAGAAGGTGTTCCTTTTAGAGGTAGTATACCAGCTAAAGATTCAAAGATTCGTTTAGAGAAGTTTAGAAATGATGTTGAAGAAATATTTCAAGGAACTGGTAAAAATGGAGAGACTAAGGGTTACGTTGAAGATGTAGCCCCAAGAGTAAATAACTTACTGGTGGAACTAGGCTTTAGTCCAAAAGAGCTAGACTTACGTAAGAATGGACAACATCTAGCTGACAGAGTTGGCCGATCAGTTAGTCACAATCAAGACGTACATGCATATGAAAGATGGATGGCTGAATGGGCACCTAAGATGTCTTTCTTAAAGAAACTAAATAAAACTCTTCAAGAAGACTTAAAGAACTCTGTGATACCTACAGAAGTAGATGATGAGTTAGGTGTACTAAATCAAGTTAGTCCTGATTCTTTAGTTCTTACATTTGTTGAAGCTATACGAAGATGGGATGAAGCACAATCTATTCGTGCGCATGGTTTCCACATGGATACAGAGTTGGATAAAGAGTTAATTCGCTCAGTAAATGAGTCTCTGGTAATTAAGAATATGCCACAAGATTTAAGACAACAAGAATTCATGCCTTCTAAAGGAATCTTTAATAGAGGAATTCCTCAAATGAATACATGGGATGATGTTATAACCTTTGCAGACGAATACAGTCTTGAAGTCCATCTCCCACTTCAATCTATAACTGGAACTGAAAGCTCTAGAACCCTCTCTGTTCCCCTTTGGAAGTTAAGCACACCAGAAGGAGCGACTAAAGATATAAGTGCAACTGGAGATACTCTACGACGTGGAAGAATAGTAAGCCCTGCACAAGAGTGGATTGCATCTCAAACAGATCCTTGGCAGTTAGGTAATAACGGATTCTATCGTGGGGATGAAGCAATCCTTCCACCTCAATTTGGATTTGGAGCACATCGTAGAACAGATGGGACACTCTTAGAAGATGTACCTGCACAAGGTATCAATGGGCGTGTGTTTTTGCAAAAGGCTCCTGTTGGGTATAAACCGTTTATTACCGATGATACATGGGCAAAAGTTGGTAAAGATGGGGTTGATTGTAGAAAAATTGGTATCTTTGTTAAAGAGGATGCAACAGAAGAAGAGATTACAGAAGGAATTTTAAGACTTGCTTTATACCGTAATCGTTTAAGAAAAGATGCTAAGAAACTTGGTTGGGACTTTAGACAAGAATCGCGTGGTCAGTATAACTGGACAGGATTCCAAGCATCTTGGTCAGGTGTTACAGGTGAGCTAGACGAGAATACTCCTTTATGGGCTTATCCAAAAACAGTTGTAGATGAAGTACGAAAAGTTATTAAAGAAGTTGAAGACCTTTCTAACAGAGATTCATCTGCATATAAGGATATAGTAAATAAGCTTAAAAAGGAAGGCTATGAGGGAGCCGCACTTAGTTATGAAATTGATCTTCGTCGAAGAGCGTTAAAAGACTTAGGTGCTTACATGGTAGAACAATGGCACAAAGGGTTTCCTGTCTATGGTGATAGTAGAAATACACTAGATAGTGTACTACCTATATGGACACAGTTTAAAAGAAGTTCTGATTCAATACGAAGTGCTCGTGGTAGAGCACCGGGAGCACTACAGTCAACTGCACAAGATGCACCTGCAGGTTTCTTTAATTATGAAAAAATGAATCCACTAGATTCATACGAAGTAAAACTTACTAAAGCTGAAGCAGACGAAGTAGTTAAAGGGCTAGAAGAACTATCTAAAGAAACCAACAATATGAGAAGACAAGCTCGTAAATACGCAGAGTCTTTTGGAGACTGGATACTTCACGATTACAGCAATACAAACAATCTTGATTATCTACTTAGATGGCTGGGTCCATGGCATATTTGGCAGACACGTACATTTGGAAAGTCTGCTATCTCTTTAACAGAGAACCCTGCTTTACTCTCGTATGTATCACATTTCTTATCTACAAATAAGGATATTAACAGGCAGAGAGAAGTATCAGAATGGTCTGAAGAAGACTTGCCAGTAGGTATGATGCTAGAGCCTTTTGTGTCAATGGCACAAGCAGGGGGAGCAGACCCTAATGATCCGTGGTTAAGAACACTAAAAGATGTATCAGAAGGTGCAACACTAAATGTTGACGCACTTGCTTTCTTTAATGATCAATTTTCTTATTATCCTGCAGCAGGACGTGTACCTGAAGGGGAAGACCCAATAAATACTCTTAAACAGTATAGTACATGGGGAAAAGCAGCCGAGCTTTATACTGGTGGGGCACATATGTCTATGAACCCCGTCTTTACAATGATGTTGGGTCTTACAGGTCAGTTTGGTCCAGAGTATGATTTTCAACAAAGAGCTATTGCACCACTAGCAAGACAAGGTGAAGTAACATTAGGTATATTAGATAAACTAATACCTATTAATATTCCTTCGCAGATACTGCGTACTGATTCAGATATTAGAACAATAGATAATGAGTACTTACAACAAGTTATAACACTGTCATTTAGGCATGGCCCAGACTCAAAACAAGTGGAGGAACTCGTTGCAGCATGGCGTGAGTGGAGCACAATAAAGCACAAGCCTACTGTAGATATCCCATTATTACACTGGTTAAATGGTCCGTTTGGAAAAGAGTACGATAATCCAATACATATAGAGCTTGTTAAATCTGCAAATAGGAAAGGCAACATTAGAAATGCATCGTCCGTACTTGCAGGGTTCCCTCTAAACATTGGGTATAGAAAAGTTGTTGATCCTGAGACAGGCAAAGAGTATTCACCTTATGACTTCTTGAATGAGTACTACAACATAATTAAACAGAACATACCTAAAGGTGCTAAAGATAAAAAATTAGCCGAGTACTTTAAAAAGCATCCTTATGTAAGAGAGTATACTGCTTTAAAGAAGCTAGGTGGAGATGCACATGAGCAAGTAACTGTTGCAATGGCTACTTCTATGAGGTACAACTTCATAGATGAAAATAGGCGTATGCAGCAAACACAACTTGAGAACTTACGAGTAGATGTACCTACCGCAAGTATGGATAACCCTATGGGCAGCGCATTTATGATGTCGAATCCAGAACTTCAAACAAGATTAGCCGTAGTTCAAAAAGCGTATGACGATGCTGATATAGCGAATATGAAAGAGATTTATGAGCTTACAGGTATTAACACAGGTCTTCCTGAAAATGAGTACGGTCTAATACACCCTAACTATAAAGTAGATAAAAGGCAGTTTGGTAATCCAAACTTGTTCTATGATATTATAGAAGAAAATTTGTACACCAATGATATGTTTATGACTATTTTTGCTGATGATCCTGCAGCAGGTGTTGTATCTATTAAAAAGATAATTGACCTAGCAAACAGTGGTACTGTATTTGAGGGTTTTGATACTCCTGAAGTTAAAGCAGCTATTGAAGATCTAAACGCAAACAGACGAAAACGTTACGGTGCTGGTTCGGAACTGGGTTTAGATTATATAACTATTGGGATGCTAAATGGGTTCTTAATGCAGAACCACATACAGTCTTTACGTAATCAAAGAGACCTAGTTGCACCACGAGCATACAGTGAAGAATTCCGTAATAAGTATACAATTCAAGGGTACAATGTTGCTGATTGGCCTCAATGGTACAGAGACAAAGAAGAGTGGGAAACTAAATTTCAAACACAAAGTCCAGAAGAGTACAAATTATTTAAAATTTATGAAGCTAGTAATGGTAGCATAGAATACATTATTGATGAAGCTATTCAAGAAGTAATGCGTGAACCATTAACGGCTATTGCAAGTGTGTTTACTAACACAGATAACGCTATTCTTATTTCAGAAAGAATAACAGCTATCGAACAAATGTGGCTACCACCTACTGAAGATGATATTTTACAATGGCTTAGTAACAATGAGTATGGTAATGTCTGGATGCAACATAATGATTTCAGTGCGGAAGAAATCCGAAACCGTATTAGAGAACGACTTAACACTGTAACAGATATTACACTTGCAGATATGCGCGAAGGTAAGTGGGAACGTAAAGCTTCTATACTGCGGGCAGGACTTGCAACTGGTACTGATAAAAAAGAAGAACGACATTTTTGGGCACCGAACCAAGAGTCTATTATTTACGATGAAGAGACACTAGATGAGTTTGAAGATGCTATGCAGTTTAAAGCAAACATGGATGAACTACGAAAGCAGGGGATGCCATATATAGGTCTCGAACCTGCTACAAATATGACGCATCGTAACTACGTTAAGTACTATAGAGACGATTATGAAACATTTATAGCACAACAAACTATTGTTAACCAACTTTATGAAGAGGGCATGTACGAAGAAGCTCAAGCTGCTAGAGAACTATTTAAACAACGTAATAAATATGATCAAAACATTTCTGATTATGTCACTTCTAATGTATCTGATTATGGTAATCCAACAACAGGACTAGTATCTAGTGGTAGTAATACTGCAGCTATAGGTAGGAAATACAAGATATTTGATCTTGGTGAAAATCCTGCTATGACTAGTGCAGCACAAAACACAAAAACGATGATGGTCAATAGATTCTATAGAGATAAAGCTGATGTACCGGGAAATCTAATCTTCGAGCACTTTGCAAGAAACGGTGTTGCAGATAGAACAAGTATTCAAGATATGTGGGAGACTTTATACCCAAGACTTCTTTCTGTATACCCAGATATGGCTAGCATGTCAGCAATTAAGGCATTGTTAAGTTCTACTGGTCAAGATGGTATTGCGGGTAAAGACGCTCAGATTGCTACATTCCAATACATTGATGCGCTCGCATCTTTAGTAGCAAAAGTGAACGGAGTTGCTCCACTAAATGCGAGAGCTTACCGTACTATACTACCACAAAGAAGTAGACAAATGGGTCAAACAAGTTCCCCCACAACCTCTGGTGCTGGAGGCTTACCAACTTGGGATGATGTAGAACGACATATTGACACAGTATTCCGTGACACATCTTTTAAACAGGCTCTTATACAATACTTAATGAGTCCAACTACTAGACTAAGTAAGAATCATGAGCGTATACTACGTGCTATGCACAGAACTTACCCAATTGGGGCAGGGTATACATTTGATAAATGGATACAAGCTTTGAAATTAATTTATCAAACAAAGACGCTTGTAGGAGTTGGGTCAGGTACAAGAGGGAGAAATTCAACTTTCTCATATCCTTCTAATGTACCAAGACTCGCAAAACGTAGAGATTAACACTTGTCAAAAGTTGACAATAGTGTTATAATAAGTATGAATGGAGGATTAGTATGACTAACGAAACAGAGGATATTGTAGAGCAGTCCACGGACTCACTTGACCATAATCCCAATCTGTCATCAGATGACATGCAGACCAAAATCTCAGAACTAGAGGCCGAGAAAAAAGACTTGAACTCAAGAGTCGGTGATATGGCTCGTAAGATGGGGGAACAAGAACGTGACCTTGAAGGTAAATACCAAGAGTGGTACACGGGATTGCAATCTTATTATGACGAGCAGCTCAAATCGAAAGATGGAGCTATCAACACTCTCGAACAACGATTAATCGAAGCCGACGACACAGATGGAGCCAAATTGGTTCTTGAAGAGAGACAACAGCGTGAATCAGCTGCTGCAAAAGCGGAACAAGAACGTAGAGAACAACAATTGCGACGGCAAGAAGTACTCTCAACGGCTATTCAGCAAGCAGTAGGTTCGTTTCCCGATGTTGACCCTAGTGAACTATCGGGTGCTACAACACCTCAAGAGGTTTGGAAAATGGCTGGTGACCTTACTGCTAAAGCGCAAGAATCAAAACTTGATGACAAAATGAACGCTTTAAAAGAAGAACTATTAGCTGCTGTCAAACCCAATAGAGATGCTGAAGTACCCGCACAAGAAGAAGCATCCCGTACACCGGGAACATCGCGTGGATCTGAAACTGCCTCAACGAGTAGGCGCGATGGCAGCAATGCTGTCAACGCAGGGCTAATTGAGCTGGAGGAAAGATATGAACAGGCCCGAAAGGGACGGAAACTCGCAGTGGCTATTGCAATTCAAGGGGAAATAATTTCTTACAAGAGAAACTTTGGACTCCAATAAATAAATTTGGAGGAATACCTAAATGGTAACAGCATTTACAGGCACTGATGGTGCCGCAGGTGGTATGAGGTCTATCTTTGATAGTAGCGCCTATACTACTAAACAGAATGTATCAGAATTCATTGATGCAATCGACCCAAGGGATATTCCATTACTTTCCATGTTGGGCATGGGTGATGAAGCAGGATCTGCTAACGCAGGTGCTGATTCGTTGGCCTACCCTTGTCTTAATACGACACATACATGGCAGAGTGATGAGCTAATCCCTTCACAAGTTCTACTAACTGGTTCAGATGGATCAGGTGGTGAAACACTAACAGTTGGAACAACTTCAGTTAACTACTTTAAGATAGGCGACTTGATTAACGTAGGTAACGTAGCCCGTACTTACGGTGTTGTGACAGCAATAAGCACATCTGGAGGTACTTTAACTATTGCCGCAGCAGATGAAACAGAAGACGCAGCACACGGACTAGGTGTTAACGTATCTGGTCAGACTATCTACAATCTTGGTAACTTGCAAGCAGATGGTGCGACCTTCTCTACGGTCTATAATTCAACTGCGCTAGGTACAGATAGTAATTACACTCAAATCTTTCACGATGCAGTATCAGTTTCTGGTACTTCAGAGTCAATTGAGAAGTTTGGTATTACTAATGAGTTTGATAGAGAGTTTGCTAAGAAGTTCCAAGAAATCGTAATTAAGCTTGAAAGAGCTGCTCACTACGGTATCAGGAATGACGTTCCAGCTGCTAACACTGCAGCTGCAGCGCGAAGAATGGGTGGTCTATATGGGTTTATTAAAACCTCTGCTACTGCCAATAGTACAGATGGCGCAGATGCCAAACTGACTGAGAAGCTTCTTATGGATGAACTACAAAACATCTGGAATGATGGTGGAAAGCCAGACACGATTCTAGTAAACGCAACACAGAAGCGAGTTCTCTCTTCTTTCGCTAGCCCGTATGTACGGACTGACCGAATGGATACTGGACTCGGTGTGATTGTAGGTACTTACGAGTCTGAGTTTGGTGATCTAGACATTGTTCTTGATCGCTATGTACAGCCCTCAGATTTGATTATACTTCAAAGAGAGTATATCGGAATTGGTGCACTTAAGGGTAATGGCAACGACCGTTCATTCTTTACTACACCAGTCCCAGTAGACGGTGACCGACAAACCGCTACGATTACGGGTGAGTACACAATGGAAGTACGAAACGCAGATAAAGCTCATGGCTGGATCTACGGTCTTAGTACAACCTTAAGTTAAAGGAGGAGGTGATATAAATGGGTAACACTGCAGAATCATACAGGTTCTTTGGTCATACTATGCCCAAAGTTGATGATCACTTTCGATTACCGATAACAGTACACATTCCTGGAAACTTAGCAGAAGATGAAGGAATAGCTGACGCTACTGATGGTATCGTTGCTAAATTTTCAGCTCCTGCTTCTGGGTACGTGGACATGTACGACTACTATGTTGGAACAAAATCTGGAGCTACAAATACGGTAATACACCTTAAGAATAGTGTAACTGCACGAGCAGCTACGGCTATCCTTACACTAACAGCAGAAGCTGTCGGTGCTTTCGGTGTAGCTACCACTGATTTGTATCTACAAAAAGGTGACGTAGTTGAAGTAGATGTGCAGTCCTCACACGGGACTCACGCTATTGATACGACGATGATCTTTCATATGAGAGTTTAGTATAGTTAGTTAGGGGGGATTAAGTTCCCCCCTTCTACTATAAAGGAAGTGGAAAATGTCAGGTGGAGTATCTTATGGGCACAATTTACAAAATTCTATGCCCTATATGGACAACTTAACTTTAGTATCAGCTGCTGCTAGAACTGCTAGTGATACAACAACTGTGAAAGGGCTTGCTCCATATACAAGTGCGTATTTCATGCTTGATGTTACAGCCGCAGCCACAGAAGCAGGTGACAAACTTGCTGTATTTATTCAGCGAGAAATGCCTAATGGTGACTGGATGGATATTATATCCTTTACAGAAGTCTTAGGTAACGGGGGTGCAAAGAAGCTTCGTGCTGATGTATATCCCGGTGCTACAGGCGGTGAAACGTCTGGAACAATTAACGATGGAGCACTGACAGCTGGTTCAGTTGCTGACCTTGCATGGGGTGATGCACTCCGATTCAAGTGGATAGTGACAGATGCTGGTTCAGACAATGCCTCATTTACTTTTTCAGTAACAGGGACATTTAGAGTCTAATGGCTGGTCTTACGACAGGTGAAGGTAATGTAGGAATTGCTGCTGGTAACGTCGGTAGTGAAGAACAATATGGGGGTTCTGGTAATCTGTATGCTAAGTTTAAATACTCAGCTGTAGAAATCCAGAACATCTATAGAAGAATAAGAAGAAGGCGATTAGCCTAGAGGAGAAGGAATGGCAGGAACAACAGCATATCCCGCTGCGTTAGATACTAATACTAACTTAAATGAGAACCTTGCTGACAACGTAGACACCGTTTCGGCTGCTCATCAAAACAACCAAAACGCTGCACTTAAAGCGATACAGGCTAAGGTAGGTATTGGTGCAGATACGGCCACTACTACACAAATGCTTGTAGGTGGTGCGTCAGCAGGATCTAGTGCATGGGTAACTATGTCTGGTAACGCAACGATGACAAACGCAGGTGTAGTAAGCGTAACTGGGGGAACATTTAGTTCCACTCTCTATGTAAACGAAACTGCTAATGGTAGTATGACGCTCGGTGCAACATTTAACCAAGGTGCAAATGATGATGAAATACTTGCATTTAAGTCAAGTGATATTGCACATGCATATACTACAGGTGGTGAAACAGACACCTACGCATCCATGAAAAAAGCCAATGCTACAATAGGTGGATTAAAAGTAACCTCTATAGCAGAGGATGCTGCAGAAGATACAATAACAATAGTAGACTCCATTGGTGGTACTGCTATGACAACTAAATCTACATCTGGTGTAGGACTAGTCAACGTACTCGTAGCAGAGCACGATGGGTCTAACGCACTAGCAAACATTACAGCTGACGGAAACGTATTCTCTGTTCAGGCTCATGTTGGTGGCGGGTATCTTACAAGATTCATGGTAGACGAAGATGCAGATGCATACATATTTGGTAACGCAATTGTCACAGGTTCAGTTACAGCTGGCGGTACAACACTAACTGGAGCAGCTGCCGCAGTCAATTATGGTGACGCGAATATCGTACTACACGGAAGAGTATTTTCCTAGGAGGAAATAAATGGCAACTATAACAAAGGACGACTTATCAGGCAGCACTACCGGTCAAATGATCGCAGTAGCGGCCACATCCTCCGCAGGAACTACCATTCACACAGCAGTGGCTGGTACAACTAACTGGGATGAAATATGGATCTATGCAAATAACATAGATGGAACAGATAGAAAACTTACTATTGAGTGGGGAAACACTACAGCTATTGGTGGACATATTGAGTACACCGTAGTAGCTGAGTCAGGATTAGCTCTTATAATTCCCGGACTTCTTTTACAGAATGGGCTTATAGTTAAAGCGTTTGCTGCAACTACAAACACAATTATGATTTCGGGATATGTTAATAAAATAACTGCCTAGGAGTGGTAAATGACTAGAGTAAACCAACATAGAACAAATCCAAGCAAGGCTGTTTCTAACTTTAAAGGAAGGTGGGATACAGTTTTTGCTTGGCCTTCAACAGCTGTTTCCACATGGTTAAACGGAATTGGTGGTGGAGGAGCAGCTTGGGCTACAATAGACGGAGGAACCGAGTCACTTTATAGTGGTTGGCATGCTGAGATATTCCTTAGTAGTGGCACATTAACTGTTTCATCTCCCGGATACATCGATCTACTGGTTGTAGGTGGAGGTGGAGGTGGTTCAGGAGGTACATCAAGTAATGGTGGTGGTGGAGGTGGTGGCGGCGGAGCCGTTCGTAGACAAGCTAATTTTATCCACCCTGATGCCGATGGAAATACTTCACTTGATGGCTGGATTTACGTAGAAGCTGGTAGTTATACTGTTTCAATTGGAGCAGGTGGTGCTTCTAATGGAGGTGCCAGTAACAATGTGGGAACTCAAGGAACACAGAGTTATATACAAGCACCTACTGGCACACCTTTTTTTGATGGTTCTTCTGCTTCAGATTTCGCTCGCGCTGGCGGCGGAGGCGGTGGAGGCGGAGGTACTAATGCTGGGGGTGCTTGGAATCAAGGAAGCCCTACTGGAGTAATCGCTGCATCTGGTGGATCAGGTGGTGGCGGTGGTCAAGGACCTATGTGGGGTTTTGGTCTAGCTGGTGGAAATGCCGGTGCTGGTGGAATGACTATGGGATTTGGTGGTGGTGCAGGAGGCTATAACAGTTCTGGTGGTTCTGGGTATGGTGGTAACCACGGTGGTGGTGGTGGTGGTTCAGGAAATGATGGAGCAGGTCTTGGACAATCTGGAATTCCTACATCACAAGAATATACTGGGGTTCCGTGGGAAGACGGAAGTACAACAAAATACTATGGTGGTGGCGGCGGCGGTCAACGATATGAATTTGATGGAACTGACACTGCATACGGCAGTAGATCTTCTGGAAACTCTAACTCTCCGGGTGGCTCTGCTCCTCCTTATATGAGAACTGATGACAATAGTGCTTCACTAAATAGTACTGGTTCTGGTGGTTGGGGCCGAAGTGGAGCAAGTGGAGGTCACTTAGGTAATGGAACTTTTGATAGTGCTAGTACACCAGCACCTCAAGATATGTATGGAAGAGGCAATTCTGGTGGTGGCGGAGGTGGCAATAGATATGGTAGCTACGCTGCTGGTTACGCTGGTCATGGTGGTTCCGGTATAGTTGTAGTGAAGGTAGCAGTATAATGGCTCATTTTGCAAAACTAAATGATAGTAACGTAGTTTTAGAAGTAGTTGTTATTGCTGATAGTGATGCTCCAAATGAAGCTGCTGGAATTGCTTTTTGTAAATCTTTATTCGGTGATGATACAAATTGGAAACAAACTTCTTATAATACATTTGAGGGTACTCACGGATTAGGTGGAACTCCATTTAGACTAAATTATGCTGGAGGTAATATATACGATCCTACTTTAGATGGGTTTATTGAAGTTAGACCAGCTGATGATGATGGTGATTCTTGTGCTTCTTGGACATTAAATAACTCTACTGGAAAGTATGTACCACCAATTGCTATGCCGGATGACGGGAAGGTTTACAAGTGGGACGAGTCAGTACATCAAGCAGATAACACGCAAGGATGGGTGAAAGTTGCAGATGGAATCGCATCTGGAGAGTAAATGTCAACTCAGCGTGAGTCTATTGCACGTATTGAAGAACAGTTGGCGGATGTGATAGAACACATCCATAGAATAGAAAAGAATACTGCTATTACTAACGGCAGGATAAGTAAGTTAGAACAATGGAGAGCTGGTATACTAGGCGGGGGAACCTTACTTACAATACTAGCTGGAAGCAGTGCCGTATGGGTACTGATAGGAGCGTAGCTAATGCCCGGTGGTGGAGTTTATGGAAGAATAATAAGTGCAATCACAAGAGTTCGTATTAGACCTAATTATATAGCAGGTAAGTATAAAGATAAGGGTGTCGGGGCTACCGTACATCCTATGCCCTTTCCGGAATTTTCTATGGCACCAAAGAAAGGAAAGCCAGCAAAAATACTAGGTGCTGGACCAATCAAGGGCCGTGGGGGTGGTACTATTGTATACCCTGAGAATCAAGATAATATTAGAAGGGGTAAAGCTCCTACTATCAAGTACACTCCGCCACCAGTTACACATAGACCTGCAAAACCTAAACCTCCTAAAACGCAAATACTAGGGAGTGGACCTGTACGTCCTACTATTGAATATCCTGAACAGCAAACAATAGCTGTGAAGAGACCGAAGCCAGAGAGAGGAACTATTAAGTACCCTGATGCTCCAAGGCCAGCAACGACAGGACATGGTGGAGCTAAAGGACCGAAGCCACCAGTTAAACCGAGGTTTGAAGCTAAGTTTGAACGGGAGAATCGCTAATGCCAAAGCTAGATGGGAAGAAGTTTGCATATACTAAGGCTGGAAAGGCTAAGTATCTAAAGGCAAAAAAGAAGAAAGAGATTAAGAGTAAGAAAAGCTCTAAGAGGAGCTACTAATGAAAGGGCCAGAAGACTCTAAAATAGACAAATTTTGGAAAGCAGAAATTAGAAGGCTAGAAGAAGAGTTTGAGAATGATATAACTCCAACAGTAGAGAAGACACGATCTGCTGCCTCTACAACTGGAAGAACTCGATCACAACGTAGTGCTGTATTAACTCCAAAATCGTCAGTTTGTTGTGATACAGTTCTTCCTCGAGGACAAACTAAAGGTCGAACTGTTAGTGTACCTACGGTTCCCGGTGTCTCGATAGTAGCGAGTCCATTTAACGATAGGGCTTTCAAAGTGACTCCAATGACTGACCTTGCTCATAGTGGTACTGGACGAGGAAAACATTCCAGAGACCTGAAAAGGCATGAAAGGGGTACAGCTGACTGGGAGAACAGTGTCTCCATGTATGAAGGAACACCAAACACTGCTGAGACTAGAAGTGAAACTATGCCAGCACCAAGAAGGAGCATATAATGCCATTGCCAAATAAAAAAGGGAAAAAACCACTGAAGGGGGGAAAGTCTTATCCAGTACCACCGAGGTTTAACCCTAACAGGAACCCTATGAAACCTTCTACAGGAAATGTTTTAGGGTACGTTAAAGGTGCTAATGCAGTCGTCAATACCGCAGCGAAATATGGTAGTGGTCTAATAGGTGGGATGAAGATGGCAGATGTTGCCAGATCTATAGCACCTAGCGTGGGTAGAGCAGCCAAAGCAGCTGGTAAGAGTCTATTAAAAGATTACCAAGGTTCAGGTATTCAACAAAGGTTTGAAGGAACTCCTATCACAGTTGAGACTAAGTTTGAAACTGAACCATCACCCACCATTAGGTACCCTGAACAGAAGAAAGTACCTCATAAGTATCCGAAGACAGATGCTTTTAGAAATAGACAAGCACACGGAAGAACACCACCAAGGGTAGATGTACCCGATCATGATAAATACTGGATGTTTCCAAGATAGTAGGAGGCCATGACAGAAGAGAAGAAATCCCGTGGATGGTACGGACAGCGCGTAAAAGAACTGGATGTAGAGTTCAAAAAAATTAGAGAAGATCTAGAGCAATTGTTGCGAAACTCCCCTGAAATAATAGGCTTGCTCAATCATCCGATCATCCACGAGTATGAACACTGGGAAAACAGAATACGGCGGATAGAGCAATCGCAACAGTCGTTAATTCATACACAACAGCAATTGGATTCATTAGTAAGACGAGCTGAAATTGCTGCAAAATCATTAGAGAAAAATCAGGGGAGAGGAGCGCGTTAATGAGTAGGCACCATTCCCTTGCGGATTTGAGAGCAGATATAACTACTGAGCTTAGAAATCCAACTACCGCATCTCGGTATACTAATGCAGAAATAGATCTTGCTATCCGTAGAGCGACTAACTATCTATCTGAATACTTCTGGTATGAGGAGAAGGATACAAGTAAAACCTTTACATCTGGTACGTTTCAGTACACTTATAATGACCCAATAAAAGATATATACCGCGTAGACTTTGTGGATTCAGCTTCGAGTCCACCACAGATTTCGTCTGACTGGTATGAAGAAAAGAACATGGCTGGAACAGACCTATACTTTTTAGAAAACCACTCAACAAGCTCGGCTATACATGTATGGTATGAACGTCACCCTACAGCGTTCCCCTCTGACTTGACGATGAACGGAAGTATTAATGCTGCTGTGACAGA
>CEQF01049075.1_pt1 | contig 18419 bp, 14 predicted proteins | sample 530821 | NCBI WGS metagenome assembly CEQF01 (sample SAMEA2621003, study PRJEB7988) | marine metagenome | isolation source: saline water (ENVO:00002010), including
GATATCTATTGATTTCGATAAGTTAAATTTTAATCTTGGAAGACAGAATCATAGCTGGGGATGGTCAACAAATTCTTCACCAATACTATCAGGAGATGGAATGCCTTTCTCATACATCGGTCTACAAATTAATTTTGATAAAATTCGATTTCGATCCTTACACGGCTCTCTCATGCCATTCAGTCCTTATGAAATGCATAAGAGAGTATATAATCCAAGTAAATATATGGCAGCTCACAGAGGGGAAATAGATATAACAAACAATTTTACTATTTCAATAACAGAATTAGCAATATATGGAAATAGGAATATAGATCTAGACTATCTTAATCCTGTTCATTGGTATTGGGCTGTAGAACATAATACTGGTGATCGAGACAACCTTCTCATTGGCATTGATTATTCATGGAGATTAAGACCTAATATGAGATTTTATCAAACGATGTTATTAGATGAAATAACTTGGTCAAAGCTGTTTAAGCCTTGGTGGGGAAATAAATTCATTTTTCAATCAGGATTACACTTTATTCCATCAAGCAATCCTTCTATTCCAGATATTCGAATTGAGTATACATTAAGTAGACCTTGGATATATTCTCATAAAGACTCAATTAATACTTTTTCATCTGCAAATATATCTTTGGGCTACCCTTTTGGTCCGAGCTCAGATTTAATTAGTATTAGCACAAATTTCTTTCCATCATCAAAAATATTTATTAAAGGATCTTTTGATTACTATAGAAAAGGTACAGGTTTAGGTAGTAGCATTAATCAAAGCTACGTAGAACGTGATCCAGTTTTAGATAATGATACTCCTCTACTACTAAAACCAATCAACTATAATAGAATAATTACATTATTAATAGATTATAGAATATCCAGATACATTGATTTTCAATGTAGCTTTAATTCAATATCGAAAAATGACAGACAGATTCGGTTTGGAATTAGTTGGGAATGGTAATATCTATTTATTTAACGAATTACTTCCCAAGTATCTTGTTTTTTTCCCTTTAACCAATCAATAATAGCTAAAAAAGAAGCAATATTTACTTTTAAGAAATATCTTATTGGACTTAAAGTTAACCCAAGCAAATAAAAAAAGATCTGGCTATAAAACATATACAAATACATATTTGAATAATTAATCAATAAGCCACTAGACAAAAAAATTAATAATAAAAATATGGGAGTAAACCATCGGATTAATTTATGGGAAACATAAGGAATGTAAATTGATCTTTTCCTAAATGGATTCAATTCATTCAAAATATATTTCATAGATATTAAACTTCTTAAGATAATTCTTCTTTTCCTTAGTAGCACATTTATTGGAGCATCTTCAATGGCAATTGCCTCAGATTCATAAATAATATCAAGACCATTCCCATATACCTTTATAGGTTCTAAATGGTCGCTGATAGCATCTTTTGGTAATGGGACATATGATTCTCTACGTACAGCATAAATACTACCATTAGCTCCAATTAACCAGCCATGTCTACTTTCACCTTTTTTGATAGCTATTTCATAATTCCAGTATATACTTTCTTCAGATTTCTGTTCATGATAACGTAATTCTCCACATACAACACCAACTCTTTGATCAGCAAAGTTTCTAGCTAATTTTTTTATTGCATTTGGGTGATAAATACTATTTGCATCACTAAAAACTAAAATATCATTTTTTGCAATCTTTACAGCTTCATTTTGCGCAGAAGTCTTACCTGATCTATCTAATGAAAGAATATTAACAAAATTGAAACTTTTTGCAATTTCAACTGTCCTATCATCAGAACCATCATCTACAAGAATTATCTGAATTTTTTCCATAGGATATTCAAGATCCTCAACATTTTTAAATTTATTTAGAATATTTTTTTCTTCATTATATGCGCATATAATCAATGTAATTGTAGGTAAATAATTCTCATCTACAACATAATCATTATTTCTAAATAGGTTTAATAAAATAAGATAAATAATAGTAGAATAGATTATTAAGCTTATACTGATCCAAAAAATTATTTCTACTATACCCATAATTAAAAAGATTGGACCAAATTGAATAATTTATTTTCTTGAGATGACCAATTGTAATCCTTGTTTAAAGCAATAATTCCATTCTTTGATAGATTGTTATATTTGTCAGGATCATCTAATAAACAATGGATGGATGTTGCAATACCTTCAATATCTAATGGATCAACTGAAATACCTGAATCACATTTATCTAATAATTTTTGATAAAGTGGAAAATTGGAGCAAACAAATGGAACACCAACTTGCATATAATCAAAAAGTTTTGTTGGATAAGAATCAATATAATTTTTTATTGGTTTTAGTAGACATAATCCTACTTTAGATTTACATACTATTTGCATTGCTTCATAATAATTCATATATCCAAACAATTTAATATTGTTTTCTAATCGGTATTCCTTGATTGCATATGCTAAATCATTCTTTATGATTGGGGGAACCTTACCAATTAAAGCAAGGTTAATCTTGGGAAGTTTTCTTTTTAAGATAGATAATATTTTAACCATAATTAATGCACCTCTATCCTCCGTTATATCCCCTAAGTATACTAAATCAAATTCTTTGATCCTTTGATGATCATAATCAACTTTTAATGGATAATTGTAAACAACAGTACTATTCTTTTTCATAAAATTTTTATATGAATCTTCAGCAAGTAGATAATGATCAAAAAATAATTTTGATATTTGTTGTAAAAAAGAATATCCAATGATTGCAATTAGTTTGGCAATTGGATTAAGCCATTTTTTTCGTATTATGGATTGAATAGTGTTTTCATGAATATCATATACAACCTTAAGCTTTAATACTATTGAAGCTTTAATACCAGTCCATATTAATTCTGGATCATGAAAAATAAATATATCTGAATCATTATTTTTTAATCTAAGCCAAAGTTGTTTTCTAATCAATTTTCTATCTATTTCTTCTTCCCATGTAGGAAGGCCAATAATTTTAACACCATTTATATTTTTTTTATCAAAATCTGCAGGTGCATGCAGTTCAACATTAAATTTTTTAGCTAACGATACTGCTTCTTTATGAAATATTCGATTATCGTTCCATCGATGGACACTAGTTCCAATAAATATCTTGTAATTATCTTGCAAAGAATAAGCCTCTCAATTCAGCCAGCCAGCCCGTCTTTACCTTTAATATATAAAATAAACCTATAAGTAAATAAATAATAGTCTGACCCAATAATTGAAATAAATCTGACATTCCTATCAATAAATAATTAATGATGTAGATAATAAATCCACCCGCAATGATATCACGAAACAATTTGTAGTTCCAAAATTTTGATTTGTAAAACTTTTTTATCAAATACATACTAAGGAAAGCTAAAATTATATAGCTAGTCAAAAAACTAATTATAGCAGTGTACAAGAAATCAAATTCAAATATCTTCCCAGCATAAAGAATTAATAACATTATTATAGCAGATATAGTATAAATGACAGAATTATATCCTCTTTCAGATATTGCATCTATTGGACTCCTACATAAACCTGCAAGCGTGTAAAAAGGTAAAGCTAATATTGTAAATTGTAAGATCTGCACTCCCTTGTAACTTTCACTACCAAGCCAATATTTAAAAATTAGCGCAGCATTCGAATAACAATAAATTGATACAATTACACTAAAAAAAATTCCTGCTTTTAATAATATAAATAATTTATTATTTATTTCTTCCAGTGAACCGCTTGCAACTTTATTTGATATTCTTGGTAATAACACTAACCCTATAGGATTAACAATTATTAAAGCAAGGCGAACTAAACTTAGGCTTGAGTTAAAATAAGCAACACTATTAAAATCTACTTTTTGGGCAATAAAGATGGGCACAGCAGCTAATAGGATAAATTGGGATATAAAACTTGGGACTCTTTCAAATCCATAAATAAATAATTTTTTTATTTTATCAGCTTTAATTGTATATAAACGAAAACCTTGATTTCGGAATAAAAAAGATGAAATCATAACTAATATAGAAAAAGATCCAATCCAAAAAAGGCTATCGTGTAATGTGGAAACATAAATAAAAACAAGGATTGGAATAATTGCAGTACCAATCAATTGAAAAATATTTGCACCTATCATATTCATATAACCTCTAAAAATAGCATAAGTCATAAATTGTGAACACATACCAAAAGAAAAGATCACGTAATACCAAAAATAGTTTTCATTGAAACCATTAATATCAAACCATGTTACTGAAATGATTGATAATACAGTTAAAGGAAAAGTTGCAAGCATAAATAGCACATACGAATTATCAGCATATGACTTATCAAAATTTCTACTTAAATAATTTGGCAAAGCAATATTCAAACCAATTAAGAGTATTCCCATGCTTGATGATATAGTTCTTTTCACTAATAAAAATTCACCTAGCACTTCCAATCCGTGTATTCGAGCAATTAGGCCATTTAAAATGAATATTCCACCTATTACTACAATACCATTAATAAGAGTAACTATGATATCATATTTCAATGATAAGTTTTTGTTTAAAATGTTCATTTTTTGATTAGATATGCAAATAATATAGTGGTTAATTATTAACTATTGGTGTCTAAAACTAATAACTTATCAACATTCGTTGAGGCTATTGAAATTGCCAGAAACATCCAAAGGATTCTATTATCATTTATATCGCCGGAAAATTGAGCGGCAATAAATATAACGGTTGTACCTGCTACCCATAATGCTGAATGATCAGTAAATGACCCCCTATTTAGACCTTGACTAATTAATTTATACGTTTTTGCAATAAATAATGATAATAGAGTTAATCCAATAAACCCTAGCTCAACAATGATCTCAAAAAATATATTATGAGGATACCATCTCCAATCTCTCCAAATAAATAATGAACTAAAACCTCCTGATCCAAGACCAAATACAAAATTTTCTATTGAAGAGATCCATGATTTTAATGACATAGACCAAAATTCAAATCTAGTTGCTATAGTACTTACTCTTTTAACTCCTTGCTGCGTAATAATAACTGAACCTTGTGAAATATCAAAAAACCTTTGAGTCAGATTTTCAGGTAATAAAAGTAGAATTAAAATAATGGTGCCTATTGCAATTGAAGCATATGCAATAATTTTCATAGTGTGATTTCTTTCATAGAGCATTGCATAGATTATTGAACCTAAAATTATACTTACTAATGGACCTCTAGATCCTGATAGAATGATCGTTAATAATATTATAGATAGAATGAGAATATAACTTATACTATCAGTAGGTTTTTTTCTTATTAATAATACTATCAACATTGCTGCACCAATTGCTAAATATCTACTAACTTGTATAGGATTTGCACCAGGAATTGAAATTCTATTCCAATATGCTAAAACAATTGCAAAATCTCCCCATTTTAAAAAATAAATAAATTGGAATAACATTATTCCAACAATAATCGCTAATAGGAAATAAAAATAATACAGAAGTCTTTTTGAATCTTCTGGTGATTTAATTACAAGAAAAGGAGTCAAAAACATAGTTAGTGCAAAGGTATTAAAACGAATTATTTTCATTAATCCATACTCAGGGGAGGGTGTGTATAAATATGAAAGGCCAAGTACAAATCCAAAAAATATAAATATATAAACAATTTCTTTTAAATTTTTTGGAATATTCCAACCATCTTGGATAAGCATCTTAATTAATCCAAGCCAGATAATAATTGTTGCTACAACAGTAATATCTAATATTTCAAAAATAGGATTATAATTAATTAAATATCCTTTAATAATTGCTGTTAGACTTAAAAACATTAAAGAAATAGATGGATTGTTAATTAAACACCAAAATATTATTATACCTATAGGTAAAATAATCATCACTAATGGAGATGTATTGATACCTATAAGAAAAAATAATATTTGAGTAATAGAAAGAATTATAAGCAGAAGCATTACAACTTACTTTGCTTAATAGCTAATCTGAATCCCTTTGTTCTATGATCAGTATAAACAAATATTAAAGACATTAAAAAACTCATAATTGTCGATCCAATTACTATTAATGATCTTTTTGGCTTGGTTTTATTTAATGCAACCTTAGGCTTATCAATTATTTGAAGTGTTGGAATATTTTTTGTTTCTTCCAGCTTGGCTTGTTCAAATTGTGGAATCAGAATTTCTTGAATAGTGCTTTGTAACTCGACCTCACGAATTAGTCTAGCATTTTCTAGTCCTAAAGATGGCAAAGTATTAAAAGAAACTGAAAACTCAATATTTGGTATAGTGTCAATTTGGGCAGGAGAAATATTAGATAATAGATATTGCAATTTCTCATCTAATCTTATCATTAGCTGATCAAGTTGAATTGTCTGTTCATTTAATAGTTTTTCAAGTTGCATTATAGTAGGATTATTATTTGATAAAGTTGTTTTGGCAACTGCTAATTCTGTTTCAGATTCAATCTTTTTTGCATATAATGCTGTATATGCTTCAAAAATTGAATTATATGCTTGTGCACTCATTTGCATAGTACTGGATAACTGGGTAACTAAATCAATAATACCAGTTTTTTCCTGAAAAGTTTTTAAAGCAAGTTCGGCCTTTTCAAGATCTTTTTTATTTATATTGATCCTATTTTCTAAGAATTCTCGATTATATTTACCAGCTTCCATCCCAATACTTTGATTAATCTGATCTAACATAAAAAGAACTTCATTTACCATTTCTTTAGCAATTAAAGGATCCTTATCAATAATGGTTATTTCTAATGTCCCTTCTTCTGTTACTTCTAATTCTATTTTTTCTTCAAAAGCTTCAATTGCATATTCAATATCTCTTTGCTTATATCTATCAATTAAATTGAATTTATTAACCATATATTCTTTCACAGTCCTACTCTGAAGTATTGCAATAAAATTATTAATATCTTCATTAATTGTGGATAACCCAAAATCCGCAACTGGGATAGGTGCAATAGAAGATAAAAAATTAAATTGCCCAGCGCCTGAAGAAAGCACAACAGCCTTTGACGCATACCACTTTGGTAATAAAAGAGATATAATTATAGCAGATAAAGTCACAATAATCACATTCTTAAAAATAAATTTTCTACTTTTCCAAAATAGTAAAAAACTTCCAACAAATCCTTCTTCCTCACTAATATTGTAATTCTGTACACGATTTTTATCACTAATTATTCCATATCTTTTTAAATCAGCAAGTCTATTACGAAGAGTTTTTTCAGACATACCATTTAATTCTGCTACACGTTTTCTCTCTAATGGATCAGCAATAATAGAAGGGTATTTATCAACTAGTGATAAAATTTTCTTTTCATGAGGTGATAAATTTATGCTCATCTAAGTGTTGCTTGATATGCTAACATTAGTGTCGCAATTGATGTTAAGGCTTGAACAAATCCAGTATTCCCAAAGATAATACTTCCATAAGTTTCTGGTATATCAACAATATCCCCTGGCTCAATAGTCTCATTATATGCTTTTTTCAATATTCTACCATCTTTTTTTAATATTCTCACCCTTTTTGATGAACCAACATCTAATGATCCTCCACTTAAGGCTATATAATCTTTTGCGCTAAACCCTGGACGAAAATAATGTGCAGTTGGCTTAATAACAAACCCTGTTACTAACACTTTATTAGCATTATCATATTCCATATATTTTTTTTGTTCTTCAGCATTAATACCTTTAAAGGGTACGAAAATTTTATCACCATCTGTTAAATATGGATTATTTTTTACATCACCATATAGTAAAAATTCTTTAATAAATATATTAGTACTTTTATTTGCTCTAATTAAAACAGCTCTATCTAGATCCGCATATTTCTGTAGACCTCCAGCTTCATTAATTGCTTCACTAAATCGACTTACTGGTGCCATTTTAACATATCTAGGTCTATTCACTGCGCCGTAAACGAGCACCTTAAATTGTCTAAATCGGATAAGATCTATAGAAACTTTTGCTGATTTATAGACTTGTTTTATCTCTTCATTTATTTCACGATCAACATCTGCTAAAGTTTTACCTAAGACATTTATCGGCCCAATCTCAGGAACAATTAGATTACCGGTCGGACCTATTGTAACAAAATTATCAATATTTTCTACAGACCATAATATCCTTAATCTGTCTCCCGGTCCCAAGTAATATTCTTCTGGTTTAATCGCACTTTCTAAAGGAAGAGGTTTCACTCCATATTCACGATATATTATTGGTTGTTGAGAATTATCTAATTGAGTAGCATCTAACTGCTTAGAAGATTGTGTATAAGCAATATTAATAATTACTAAAATATATAAATAAAAAAAATGATGACTATTTTTTCTTATTTTCAAGATGAAACACCAAGTCTTTCCTGTTTATATACATGATCTTTTATTTTTCTCCACCAAACTTCATTTTTAAGATACCATTCTATTGTTTTAATTAATCCCGTATCAAAGGTCTCTTTTGGCTCCCAATTTAAATCATTTTTAATTTTAGTTGAATCAATAGAATATCTATAATCATGTCCAGGACGATCTGTAACATATGTTATTAATTTATGGTAAGGTTTTCCAGAATTTGCAGGGCTTAACCTATCTAAAATACTGCAAATTGATTCAACAATACTAATATTTCTTATTTCATTATTTCCACCAATATTATATGTGTCACCAATTGTGCCATCTTGTAAAATTAAATCTATTGCTTTACAATGGTCTTCCACGTATAACCAATCACGAATATTTTCACCTTTTCCATAGATAGGAAGTGACTTGTCTGATAAACATTTAATTATCATTAATGGAATTAATTTTTCAGGAAACTGATATGGTCCATAATTGTTAGAACAATTTGAAATAGTTACTGGTAATCCAAAAGTCCTAAACCAAGCACGTACAAGATGATCAGAAGAAGCTTTTGTAGCTGAATATGGCGAACTTGGATCATAGGGAGTATTTTCTGTAAAAGACCCACTTTCCCCAAGACTCCCAAAAACTTCATCAGTTGAAATATGATGAAACTTGAAAGAAGACTTTGACGGTTTATTTAACCTGTTATAGAAAGATAATGATTCTTCAAGTAAAAAGTATGTCCCAATAATATTAGTATTAATAAAATCCTTAGGACCATCAATAGAACGATCCACATGACTTTCAGCTGCAAAGTGTACAATTTTATTAGGCTTATAATCATGAAATATTTTTTTGATGCAATCTTTATTACAAATATCATCATTAATAAATTCATAACGTGGGTCATTTTCTAAGTTGATTAAATTATCAGGGTTTCCCGCATAAGTTAATTTGTCCAAATTAATTATTAATTGATAATCAGTATTATTTATTAGATATTGAATAAAGTTTGAACCAATAAATCCACTGCCACCTGTAACTAAAATATTGTTATTCATCGTAACTAATAAATTGGAAGATTTTTTTGATTTGATAATAAAGGCAATTCTTTATCTCTAACAGAAATAATTGGATTAGTAATATCCCATTCTATTGACACTTTAGGGTCATTCCATCGAATTCCATATTCGTCCTCAGGATGATATACTTCGGTACACTTATATTGAAAGATTGCGATTTCAGATCTAACGATATAACCATGGGCAAAACCTGGAGGAACATACATTTGAAAGTGATTATTATCTGAAAGTACAGTGCCATAATATTTTCCAAAAGTAGGAGAGTTTAATCTGATATCAACAGCAACATCGTATACTTCACCTAAACTTACTCGTACTAATTTACCTTGAGCATAATTTAACTGATAATGTAAACCTCTTAAAGTTCCTTTCTTCGATTTTGTCTGATTATCTTGAGAGAACTTACCTGATAAACCAATTTTCTTAAAATTATCGTCTCTATAACTTTCAAAAAAGTAACCTCTTTCATCTTCGTAAATAGTAGGTTTTATTAATAATACACCATCAATTTTTGTCTGTTCAATAATCATTTTCGTCCTACATTATCAAATTTAAAATCTAATTTTTTTAGCTCAGTAATATTTAAAATATTTCTGGTATCAAGGATAATCGGGGAAAACATTAATTTCTTAAGTGTAGATAAATCCATTCCTCTAAATTCATTCCATTCAGTCATAATTACTACAGCATCACAATCTTCTACAGCAGATTGCCAACTTAATTTATAATCAATATTTGGAATTAATTTTTTCATAGAATCATTTGCTACAGGGTCATAAGCTTTAATATTTGCACCTCGTTTTATTAATCCTGAAATCATATCAATTGCAGCTGATTCCCTAACATCATCTGTCTCCTGCTTAAAAGCTAATCCTAAAATGCCTATCTTTTTCTTGTTAAAGTTTCCTTCAAGTAGTATTTCGAGTTTATTGAGCATCCTGAGTTTTTGATAGTTATTAGTTTTAATTGCCCCATCAATTGTATGCATATCAAGATTGTGTTTTTTTGCTATGCGAATTAACGCTTTGGTATCTTTTGGAAAACAGGATCCTCCAAAACCAGGACCTGGATGCAAAAACTTTGGGCTTATTCGACCATCAGAACCAAGGGCTTCTGTTACTTCATTTATATCTGCGCCAATTTCATCACAAAGATTCGCTAGCTCATTAATATAACTTATTTTCAAAGCTAAGAAGGCATTAGCAGCATATTTTATCATTTCAGCAGTTTCAATTGTTGTATGAATTAAAGGTGTTTTATTAATATATAGAGTACGATAAACATCTTTCATATAATCATAAGCTTTTTTGCTAGTAAGACCTAGAACCACCCTATCAGGTTGAAGGAAGTCCGAGACGGCCTTACCTTCTCTTAAGAATTCCGGATTTGAACAATAATCAAATTCAATATTATTTTGATTATATTTATTTATTACATCAATAATTTTCTTTCCAGTACCTACGGGTACAGTGCTCTTTGTGCAAATAACTTTATAGTTATTTAGATTTTTCCCAATTAATTCTGCAACTTGTAAAACAGCCGTTATATCTGCATTTCCAGTTTTGTCTTCAGGTGTCCCAACTGCAATAAATATTACTTCAGCAGATCCTACAGAATCATCGACATTATCAGTAAATATCAATCTTTTTGATTCGATATTTCTCTTAAATAATTCATCCAAACCGGGTTCATAAATCGGAATCACACCATTATTTAATAATTCGATCTTTTCCTTATCAATATCTGCACAACATACATTATTACCAAAATCTGAAATTCCAGCTCCGCTAACTAAGCCAACATATCCTGTTCCGATTACTGTAATATTTTTCATAATTAACTAAATAACCCCCATAATTTTTTCACTAATAAATTATTATATATATTCTAAGGTAAACCAATTCTTTTTCTAAAAACCCATTCGATAGTTAATAATAAAATCAACATTATCATCACCCATTTATTCTCATTTAAAACAATGGATTTATTTATTTTACGTTTGCTTTCTATAGGTGTAATCTTATCAACCAGTTTTGACCGGAGTTCCCAAGAATAATATTCAGCTTCTGTAATATTTGAAATATTTGCAAGTAGAGGCAAATTTAAAGAAACTTGGTTTAATTCTATCTGGCTTTTTTCAACAATAAATTTTCCATTTTGCACCATTGGATCAGTTAATCCATCTTGAATTACAATTTTATATTTATAATTACCAGGCTTAGGAGCCCAAAAATTACCCTCCCATCGATAAGTCTCAGGATTAAACCTTAATTCAAAAGAATTAATCTCAATACTATCTTTAATTATAGTTATAAATGCTTGATTATTAATATTAATATAATCGCGTACGCTACTTCCAGTAATTAATATCTCTTCACCCTGCTGATAAGAGTCTTTATTTAAACGAAAATATAGATTTTTATCACCACCAGTTTTCAATAACCAGGAAAATAGTTTTGACCAAATTTCAGGAAAAATATTATTTGAATTAGAATTAGAAATATTATACTTAATAGTTGAAAGATCGTTCGATGTCCATACAATGCTACGGATGTTTTTTACTTCTCCCATAAAAAGCACTGGAATAACTTCTTCAGATTCATGGTACGCAATTGGATTTACTTTATCATGCTTACTATTAAATTTATAGGGTATCATAATTGGTGGAAAAATATCTGAAAAATTACTCTCATGAATTGTTAATAAACCCTGAATAACATTACTATTTATTATTTCTTCAGTAAAATACCAAGATTTCTTATCCGAATTAATATTTTCTTTTATTAAATCTAAGTGAAAAAAAGGTGTCAGTGACTGGGAAGATTCTTTAGTTACATTTTGACCTATAATCCATAAAAGCGAAGATTTCTCAGAAGTTATTTTTCTTGAATATATTTTCTGTGTCTTAGATTTTAAAACATCAATAGGATAATTATCAAAAATGATTAATTGATAAGGTGTTGACCAGAACGAATTTAATGAGGGAGAATATTTATTTTTAGATCGAACAAAGTGATCAAGTTCAACACGTGGATAATTATTAATATAATCTTTTATTACTACAGTATTAAAACTTGGTACTCCAGTAATTAGAGCTACTTTATAACGATCTTTTAATATAGTAATAAAAAAGTTTTGTTGATTATTATCTATGTTTATTTCTTCAGCCAAACTTGAAACTTTAACTATATACTCATTTTCTCCAAGATTTATAGGTGTAAAAATAAATCGCGCCTCATTCCTAGATCCTTGTCCACTTATATTTAAGAATTTTGATCCAATCATTCTTTTTTCACTAAATAGCATTACATTAACTTTTTCCCTTAAATCGCCAAAAGAAAGAATTGTTACATTAATATTAACTTTCTCACCTTTAATAGATACAGTTGGAGCATCCACGCTCTCTATGCTTAAATCGATTGATGGTTTTGATTCACCAATACCTAAAGTAAAAACTGGAACTTTTATATTTCTTATTAAATTTGCAGGGTCAATTCCATGGTTATTTTGTCCATCAGTGATAATTATTGCACCAGCTAAGTTGTCCTGGTTTAACTTAATATGACTAAGTACTCTTCCCAAATCAGTTGAAGATCCAGAACCATCAAGTTCATTAGTATTTTCAATTTTTTTTACCTCATCAGAAAAAGAAAAAAGATTCGAAAAAGCAATATTTTTTGAAATATTAAATATAATTTGTTCAAGCTCTGTTTTTATAGTCTGAAATGATAGAGCTGGGTGATGTGAAATGCTTACTGAATTATCAACATATAAATTCCAATCTAATTTATTATATTTAAAATGGATCCACGAAAATTTTGGTTGTACTAGTAAGAAGGTAATTATTATAAATGTTATGCTTCTCAATATGATTAATAATTTTAATTCGGAATGATTCTTTATAAATATGAAAGAATAAACTACTATTATAAATGAAATAATAACAAAAAACCAAAACCAGATATCAGCCGGTTTTAAAAAAGAAAATTCCATTTTATTTCAATTTTAAATTTGGAACAACTTCAAAATCTATACTACTTCGTATTCCTTTCATAAGATAAATCTCTGCAAGGAAAGCAATCATCGCTGCATTATCGGTACATAAATTAATGTCAGGATAATAAACATTAATTCTATTATTTAGTTTATCATTTACCATTCTACGTAAGCACTTATTCGCTGCAACTCCGCCTGCTATAATACAAGTATTAACTTTTTTAATGTTTATAGCTCTTAAAAGTTTTGTGACAAGAACATCTAAAATTGCTTTTTGATAACTTGCAACAATATCCTCAACATCAAATAATTGTTCTTTTTTAACTAAGTAAAGCAAAGATGTTTTTAAACCACTAAAACTAAACTCAAGATTATCTTTTTCCATAAGCGCTCTAGGAAAATTAATCGCATCGCTATTACCTTTATTTGCGATTTTTTCAATAACTGGTCCTCCTGGATATCCTAAACCTAAGATTCTTGATCCTTTATCAAAAGCTTCTCCAGCAGCATCATCTCTAGTATCACCTAATAGTTCATAATCAAATATATTCTTAATATACCAAATCTGCGTATGTCCTCCTGAAACTAATAAACAAACTAATGGATATTCTAACTTAGGATAAGCTAAAAAGTTCGCATAAATATGAGCCTCCAGGTGATTAATTCCAATGATTGGGACATTTATACTTTGGGAAAATCCCTTTGCAAAACTTACACCAGTTAATAATGCCCCTGCTAGTCCAGGCCCTTTTGTAACACCAATACCTTCTATATTATTCAAAGAAATATTAGCTTCATTTATAGATTTTACGACTAAGTGATTTAACAGACGGTCATGTTCACGAGAAGCTATTTCTGGCACTACTCCACCATAATTATTATGAATTTTTTGTGAACTAACAACGTTTGATAAAATTTTTCCATCTTTACAAATTGATGCAGCAGATTCATCGCAAGAAGACTCAATTCCTAAGATTATCAATCTGATTCCTTTGCAACTGCTAGTTCAATATTTCTTGGTGTTAAATCTTTCCAATTAATAATTCCTTCTGGAACTATAATTGTAGGCTCATAGAATTGCTTTTTTGGGGACCACTGATAAGTAAAATCAATCGAGACAATAATATCAGTTGGTTCTATTTTTGCAATATAATTTATACCTCCAACTATAGTTAATGATACTGTACTAGGGTTTTTTCTTACAACCAAACCTTTTAAATTATTTTTAATTATTACTGGCACACTACTTACGATTCTTTCACTAATAGCCTGAATATCTTGTGTATAATTAACTTTTAAAAAAGAATATTCTATGAGTGTATTATTTATTCTTTTAAGTGAAACTGTTGTATTGATTGGAATATCAATATTATCAAAAGTATCATTATCTGTATAAATAAAATCAATTGATTGGATTACATTTTTTGCACCAGCAATTGTTATTAAACTTGAATCTAGATATGGTTTGCCAACTTTTATATAACCCGGACTAGGATTGATTACTATGTTAGATTTAATACGAACATTTTTAACCATATACTCATCTAAACTAATATGAATTGAATCAGGATAGATGACTTCAACATACTGTAATTCAAATGCTGATGGAATTGAAACTTTTTGAGGGTACTTATTATAATAATCGTTTAAGAAAAAGTTGTATTCTTCAGAAATTCTATCAAGATCGATAACTAATTTAAAATCTTTTACAAAATCTTTTAATAGTAATGTCTTTATTATAGATCTTCCTTTTCCTTTAAAACGAACTTTTGCTATCTGAGGAATTTCTTTTTTATAAGCTCTTTTTCTTTCATTAAGATTTCTAACTTCAATTGGGATATTAATAATCGTAGAATAATTATTATTACTAACTACAAAAAGCCACAAAAATACTGCTAGCCCAAAGGCACCTATACGTGCACCAAATTGCTTATTATTTAAAAAAGTTATGAAATTTGATTCTTTCAAAAATCAACCAACTTTAAACAATATTTTAAAAATTATTCAGCTGACTCTTCTTTGGAAGATTTTTCTGTTAATTCATCAGGTATTTCAATCTTTTGAGCAGCAGGTTGATCTTGTCCACTTAAATATTCTTCAACATCACCCTTAGAATTAGAATTATTTTTATCGGATAAATCATCAATATAAATTACAATCTTTTTATCTTCTGGCTTCACTTCCATTACTAAACCAGTTATTTTATCTCCTGAGTTATATTTTGATAATTTTTCTTTACGACCTTTACTGGACCTAGCGCTAAATGGAACAATTCCTTCAACGTCATCATCTAATTGTAAAATAATACCTTTATCTAATATTTTTATTATTTCTCCAGTAACTTCTTTTCCAGTTTCATATTTTTTAATTAAATCTGGCCAAGGGTCCTCTGATATTTGTTTTAAACCAAGAGAGATTTTTCTTTTTTCACGAGAGACTTCAATAATGCTCACTTCTATATCTTCATCCTTCTGTACCATTTCTTTGGGGTGTCGAACAATTTTTGTCCATGATAAATCAGAGACATGTATTAAGCCTTCTATACCATCTTCTAATTCAACAAATACTCCAAATTGCGTTATATTAATAATTTTACCTTTATGTAAAGTTCCAATTATATATCTTTCTTGAATATCATCCCATGGATCTGGTTCTAATTGTTTAATACCAAGACTTATTTTTCTATCATCTTTATCTATTGCAAGCACTTGTGCATTTACTTCTTCAGCAATAGAATAAATTTCAGAAGCATTCTTAATGTGACGTGTCCAAGACATCTCAGAAACATGAATTAAACCTTCAACACCAGCCTCTAATTCAACAAATGCTCCATAATTTGTCAAACTTACAATTTTCCCTTTAACCTTAGATCCAATTGGATACGTATCTTGAACATTTTCCCATGGATGAGGCAAAAGCTGTTTTAAACCAAGAGACACCCGTTGCTTACTCTCATCATAATCTATAATCTTAATTGAAATGGTCTCATCTAACTCAACAATTTCACTAGGATGGTTTACTCTACCCCAAGATAAATCCGTAATATGTAGAAGGCCATCGATTCCTCCTAAATCTATAAAAACACCAAAGTCAGTAATATTTTTAACTCTCCCTTCAATTATTTGTCCAACTTCAATCTCAGAAAGGAATTCTTCTCTTTTTTCTTGAAGACTATCTTCTATTATCACCTTATGAGACACAACTATATTTTTGCGTGCCTCATTTAGCTTAACAACTCGGACTTCAATATCTTTATCAAGAAAATTATCAAAATCTTTAATTGGTCTTACATCTATTTGACTTCCAGGAAGGAATCCAGGTAAACCATTTATATCAACAATCATACCACCTTTAATTCTTTTAATAATTTTACAACTAAATATTTCACCAGTATCATAATACTTTCTTATCTCTGTCCAATTTCGCATAAAATCTGCTTTTTCTTTTGATAGAACTAAATTACCATTTCTATCTTCAAGATATTCAAGGTAAACATCAATCTGATCACCAATCTGAGGAATTGCATCTTCGGGAAATTCTGAACGAGCAATTATTCCTTCAGATTTGAATCCAATATCAATTAAGATATCTTTTTCATTCATTCCAATTACACGTCCAGAAAGTACCTGGTTCTCAGATATATCAGAAATTGAACCAAGATATTGATTCTTTACTTCATCTTTTATTGAAGATTCATCTGTGTTAGAAAGTAGATCGTTTATATCAACAGTACGAATATCTTCAAATAACTTAGGATTTAAGTAATCTATTTGAATATCAGATATACTACCTTTATCATTTTCATTATCTACAGCAACTAAAGGTAAATCTTCTAAATTATTAGAATCATTACTGGAATCAGAAATATTTACTTCTTCCTCTTCAATAGTCAATTCATTTTTGTTTTCTTCAGACATATTATTCCTATTTATTTATTTTTATATGATTAATGATCTTATTAACCTGCTCATCAATAGATAAATTTGAAGTGTCAATTTCAACTGCATCCAATGCTTTACGCAGGGGAGAATTCTCTCGATTGGAATCCTTATAGTCTCTTATCTCCAAATCAGAAACAACATCATCTAATGATTTAATTATTCCCAACTGATTCATATCTTTTAATCTTCTATTAGCTCTCATTTTTATATCTGCAATCATATAAAATTTATAATCAGCATTTGGAAATACTTTTGTTCCAATATCTCGCCCTTCAACTACACAATCAGTTTTAAATCCAATTTCTCTTTGCATAATAACCATAGTTTCCCGAACAGTAAGTAATGCGCTAACTTCACTAACATATTTAGTAACATTACTTGATCTTATTTCCTCAGTGACATCCTCATTATTTAGTTTTATTATATCTCTACCTTTATAATCATACATATCAATATTGAGATTACCAAGAATAGAAGAAACTTTATCAATATTATCAAAATTAGTATTAGACCTCAATAATTGTAAAGTTACAGCTCTATACATCGCACCAGTATCTAAATAAGTTATATTTAATTTTTTCGCAACTAATTTAGCTGTAGTACTTTTGCCAGATGCAGCAGGTCCATCAATAGCGATTATCATTTAATCACCTTCTCAAAAAGCTGGCAAATTTACTATTGAGTTTAATGAAAACCAATGAAATGGAATATATTTTAAAAATTGGAATATTTATAAATTTATCCATATATAGATTTTTGAACCTTATTCAATTCAATTTTATTCAATTCCCTAAATTTACCCAATGGCAAATTTCCTAATTCAAGATCACCATATCGTACTCTTTTTAAACTAAATAATCTTCTATTAATTTTATTAAATAACCTTCTGATTTCTCGATTCTTACCATGATGCAATTGCAAAGTTACAAGTATTCTACTTTTTATTTTTTTTTGATTAACAACTATTGCTTTTGCCCATTGATTGTAACCAATGAAAACCCCCTTTTTTATCTTC
>CEQF01086969.1_pt1 | contig 18141 bp, 10 predicted proteins | sample 530821 | NCBI WGS metagenome assembly CEQF01 (sample SAMEA2621003, study PRJEB7988) | marine metagenome | isolation source: saline water (ENVO:00002010), including
ATCGGGGCGGTGATCGATCCGATCCGCGATCGGTATCCATCGGCCCTGCAGGCCGATGGCGGTGAAGTGACCGTCTAGGGGTCGCCTGCTGGGTCGACCGGCGTGACCTGGACGGCGCAGACCTTGAACTCGGGGATCTTCCCATGAGGGTCAAGCGCGTCGTTGGTCAACGTGTTGGCGGAGGCCTCACGGAAGTGGAACGGAATGAATATCTCGCCGGGCTGGACCCCCTGGTCGGCCCGAGCGGCCAGTTCGATCGATCCGCGGCGACTGGTGATTCTCAGCCACTGACCGTCGTCGGCATCGAGTCGCTTCAGGTCGTCGGGGTGGATGGCAACAAACGCCTCGGGTTGAATCGCATTCAGTGCCTTGCTGCGGCGGGTCATGCTGCCGGTGTGCCAGTGTTCCAAGACGCGGCCGGTGTTGAGCACGAAGGGGTATTCGTCGTCGGGCAATTCGTCGGCCGGCTGGAATGAGCAGGGCACGAACCGACCGCGGCCGCTTTCGGTTGGGAAGCCGTCGCCAAAGAGGATCTGGGTCCCGTCGTCATTTTCCGGGTCGGGACACGGCCAGAGTCGCCCGGTGGTTCCGAGGATCTCGTGTGACAGGCCCTGGTAATTCTGGGTCAGCGAGGTGAACTCGTCAAAAACGGCCGCAACGTCAGCGTAGTCGGATTCGAGTCCGACTCGACGAGACACCTCGCAGAGGATCTCCCAGTCCTGTCGGGCGTCGCCGGGCGGATCGAGTACGGGACGTCCCAACTGCACCCGGCGATCGGTGTTGGTGTAGGTGCCGATCTTCTCGAAGTAGCTGCTGGCCGGCAGGATCACGTCGGCGAATTCGGCGGTCTCGGTCAGAAAGATGTCCTGGATGGCCAGGAACTCGAGTTCGGAGAGCGCCCGGCGGACCTTGTTGGCGTTGGGGTCGGAGATGAAGGGGTTTTCGCCCATGATGTACATGCCGCGAATCGACCCCTCGAGTGCCCCTTTCATGATCTCCACGACCGTCAGTCCCGGTTCGGGATCCAGGTCGTGGCCCCAGGCCCGGGCGAACTTCTGCCGGTGGGTGTCATCGGAGACCGACTGGTAGTCGGGGAAGACCATCGGGATCAATCCCGCGTCGCTGGCTCCCTGGACGTTGTTTTGTCCGCGAAGTGGATGGAGCCCGGTGCCGGGGCGACCGACGTTGCCGGTGGCCAGGCACAGCGAGATCAGGCAGCGGGCGTTGTCGGTACCGGTGACGTGCTGCGAGATGCCCATGCCCCAGAAGACGATCATCGATCCGCCACCACCGGACGGCGTGGCGCGACCGATCGTGTGGGCGATTGCTTCGATCTGCTCGGCCGACACACCGCAGACGGCAGCGGATTGATCGGGACTGTAATCGGCGGTGACCAGGGCTTCGAGTTCGTCGAATCCCTCGGTGTGAGTTGCGATGTAGTCGCGGTCGAGCAATCCATCCCGGCACAGCACGTGCAGCAGGGCGTTGTAGAAGGCGACGTCGGTGCCGGGGCGAATCTGGGCGAAGTGGCGAGCGACATCGGCGATCGCATTTCGCCGGACGTCGACGACGATCAGGTCGGTGCCCGCCTTGGCCGCCTGCTTGATGAACGTGGCGGCGACCGGGTGGTTGGCGGTGGTGTTGGATCCGGTGACCAGCGCGACGTCAGCGCGGGCGACATCGGCAAAGACGTTGGTCACGGCTCCCGATCCGATGGTCTCCATCAACGCCGCCACGCTCGAGGCGTGGCACAGCCGTGTGCAGTGATCGACGTTGTTGGTGCCCAGCCCGGCACGGATGAACTTCTGGAACAGGTAGGCTTCTTCATTGGATCCCTTGGCCGAGCCGAAGCCGGCCAGGGAATTGCTGCCGTGGGTGTCACGGATAGAGGTCAATCTGTCTCCGACCAGTTCGAGTGCCTCGTCCCAGGTCGCTTCGCGAAAGGCGGGCAGAACGGTGTCGAGATCGACCAGGCCACCGGGCTTGCGGCCTTTGCCCGGCAGCGATGTGGCGACCTCCGGCGAGAGCGGTCCCTTGGGATAGGCCGATTCGCGACGGATCAGCGGTGTTTTCAACCGGTGCGGGTGCAGCGTGTAGTCCCAGCCGTAGCGGCCCTTGACGCACAGCCGTCCCTGGTTGACCGGGCTCTGGCGTCCCTCGAGTTCGACGATCGTGTCCTGGTGAGTCCAGGCCGTCACCGCGCAGCCGACACCGCAGTAGGGACAGACGGTTTCGACCCCGGTCATCTGGTCGCGATTGACGACCGGCAGCGTCAATGTTTTCCCGACCAGCGCCCCGGTCGGGCAGGCCGCGGCACACTCGCCACACGACACGCAGGTGCTCTGGCCCATCGGCTGGTCGAAATCGAAGGCGATCCTCGCCGTGGCCCCCTTGCCGGTTCTCCCGATCACCTCGTTGGACTGGATGTCGTCGCAAGCTCGAATGCAGCGATCGCAGAGAATGCAGGCCTGGTGGTCGACAGCGATGACCGGTGACGAGTGGTCGAGCGGTCGGTCGGGCGCCGAGGAGGACGGGGGGGACGATTGGTCGGGGTCGAGCAGGCCGAAGTGTTGTCCGAGTTGTTCGAGACCGCAGTCGCCGGTCCGCTGTTGCTGCTCGCAGGGGGTCGGGTGTTCGGTCAGCAGCAAGCGGGTCAGTTGCCGCCGGTGCTCGTTGACCGTCTGCGAGTTGGTCTCGACGGTCATTCCTTCCGCACACTCCCGGACGCAACCAGCTGCCAACACCCGTTCGCCGACGTCGACCACGCACATGCGGCAGACACCGACCGGTTCCAGGCTCGGTTCGTGACACAGAGCGGGGATCTCGATTCCTGCCGACCGGGCCGCCTCCCAGATCGATGTTCCGGCTGGGACGCGAACGGACTGTCCGTCGATTGTCAGTTCGACCATGGGGGTGTCGGAGATCATGTCCGGGGCACCTCGTCGGGGAAGTGCTCGAGCATCGAAAGGACGGGGACCAGGGCGACCTGTCCGAGTCCACAGATCGAGGTCTGTTCGAGTGTGCGGCCGAGTTCGGGGAGTTCTCCGAGCACGTCGGGATCAGCGGTTCCGTCGGCGACCGATTCGAGCAGGCCGACGGCGTGATGGCTGCCGATCCGGCAGGGAACACACTTGCCGCAGGACTCGTTGCGGAAGAACTGCACCAGGTTGGTGGCCAGATCGAACAAGTCTCGCCCCTCGGTGATGACGATGACGGCGCCGGTGCCGAGCATGCTACCGGCAGCAGCGATGGCATCGAAGTCCAGTGGCGTGTCGAGTCGATCGGCGGGCAGGAATTTCGAGCTGGCCCCACCGGGCAGGAACGCCTTGACGGCCGCTCCGCCGGGAACCCCGCCAGCCCGCTCGATCAACTCGGACACCGTTGTTCCCACCGGAATCTCGTAGACTCCCGGCTGGTTGATGTCTCCGGAGATCGAAACGAATTTCAGCCCCGAGAAGTTCTCGGCCCCTTGCCCGGTCCACCAGTCGGCACCGTGGGCGACGATCGGGACGGCCAGGGCGAAGGTCTCGACGTTGTTGATCAGTGTCGGCTTCCCGAACAACCCGATCTGGCCGGGGTAGGGCGGCTTGTTACGGGGTTCTCCGCGGCGGTCCTCGAGTGCCTCGAGCAGAGCGGTCTCCTCGCCCAGGATGTAACCGCCGGGTGAGACAAAGATCTCGATTTCGAACACCCGGCCACTGCCGGCGGCGTCGGGGCCGAGGACGCCTCTCGTGGTGGCGTCCTGGATCGCGGCCTGCAGCACCTGCTGCTCGATCGAGTACTCGTGGCGAAGAAAGATGATGCCCCGTTCGGCTCCGATCGTCAGCCCGGCCAGCACCATGCCCTCGATCACCAGGTGGGGCAGGGTGGCCAGCAGCACGCGGTCCTTGAAGGTCCCCGGTTCGCTCTCGTCGGCGTTGCAGACGACGTACTTGGTGTCGGCCAACTCGTCGGCGACCAGGCTCCACTTCCGCCCGGTGGGAAACCCGGCCCCGCCCATGCCACGGAGTCCGGTGTCGTTGAGGCTGGTGATGCAGGTTTCGGCCAGAGTCGGCTGATCGGTGGCGAGTCGTCTGAGTGTTGCGTAATGGTCGTCGACGGTGTCGTAGGGATCGGCTTGCCAGTCGGAATCCGCCTGGGCGGTTCGCCACGGGACGGAGTCGTCGGCAAGCAGGTTTGTGGCCGAGGTTGCGGGGCCGGCCGGTCGCTCGTCAATGGCCACTGCCGGGGCGTGGTCGCAACGTCCCAGGCACGAGACCTCGACGATCTCGAGTCCGTTGTCGGTTTCCGCGAGTCGCTGGAGATCCGTCAGCAGGGCGCCGCAACCGTGCATGCGACAGACCACATCCCGGCAGATGGCGACCTGGCGTTGACTTGGCGGAGTGCGTCGGAAGTGCGTGTAGAAGCTGACCAGTCCCTCGATGCGATACCGCGGGACGCCTCGCCTTTGGGCAAGGTCTTCGAGTAGTTGGTCGGAAAGGTGGCCGTGCCGGTGTTGCAGGTCCAGCAGTTCGCGCAGCAACTCCAACGTGGCTCTCCCGCGACACCGGGTCGACGGCTTGGCCGGCCCCCGGGGTTCACCGCTTGGCGGCTTTCAATGGACGGGGCTGGCAGTACTTCAGTGCGAGCAGGATGTAGGCGGTCGAGAGGTTGGGATCACCCTCGTACCATCGCGGGGCGCGGTTGACGAAACTTCCGTTGGGCCGCTGCAGCTTGGAGAGCTGGTCGAACAACTCCGACCGCCAGTCGTGCTTGACCCCCGCGGAGTCTTCGACGTGGTCGAGATTGATCACGGACAGCGACTTGGCGAAGGTGTGGTAGTAGTAGTAGAGGCCCTGTTGACCGAGTCCGGGGTTGAGTCGGACGGAGTAGTTCTTCTGGATCCAGCCCAGCGCGGCCTTGATTCTCGGGTCCTCGGGTTTCACGCCGGCGTAGATCATGCTCTTGAGTCCCGCGTAGGTCATCGATCCGTAGGATCTCAGTCCGCCGTTGGTAGCGAGTCCCGCCTGCGAGGTGCCCCCGGCCGCCGGCGTGTAGTAGAAGCCTCCGTCGCCGATCTTGCCGGCGAACGGGGTGGTGTTGTTTTCGGACTCGAGGTTCTGGCAGCGGCTGACGAACAGCAGCACGTTCTTCATCGCCGGGTCGTCTTTCTTGACACCGGCCGAGAGCAGGGCCTCCTGGAAGAACTGCGTGTTGGAGAGATCGGGTCGCTTGTGTTTGCCGTAACCGGCTCCGCCAAATCCCGGGTCGGTGGTCTCGAGCCCCTCGCCCTTGTCCCACTGAAGATTCTTGAGGAACTTGCGGGCTCCGGCGATGTGAGCGGCGTAGCGCTTGCGAGCGGCGGGCGAGGCGGACGGAGACGCGGCGGTCATGGCCAGCATCGCGATACTGGTCTCGTAATTGCGATGCAGCGTCTTGGGATGGTAGATGCCGCCGTTTTTCTGGGCGAGCGATTCGAGGTAGGCGAGGCTGCGGGCGACAACCGGGTCGTCGGCTTTCAGACCGCTGTCCAGCAACGCGGTGGTGGCCAGGGCGGTGAGACCGGCGGCCTGCGGTGAAGTCCAACTGCCGTCGTCACCCTGTGCGGACTTGAGGAAGTTGACCGCGCGGGTTCGGACCTTCAGCCACTTGGCCCGATTGGGCCCGACGGTGCTCGTTTTGTCGGCGGCGAAAGCGGTGCCCATCAACAGCAACGTGGTGACCACGACGCGAGCAGGTCTTGTGCAGCGGAGCCGGGTCATGTTCGAGTTCCCGCTTCGGGAGTGTCCTGTTGGAGCCTCCAGGCGACGGCCGCCCGGCCCACCACTTTATGCTAGCACAAACCCGGGACGGGTGTCTGTTCTCGAGGACCGTCTTGAGCCTAGCGACGATCGGCGGTGCGGTTGGGCACCCAGGTGCTGTTGTGGTCCTTGATGTCCCTGAGTTGTTCTGCGGTGGGCGGCTGTTTGCTGTCGAAGGCGGCCGCCGGGTCATTGCGGCGCTTGAGAACGATCTCCGGTTCGGGTTTCTCGGTCCGTCGACGAAAGATCTTCCACCACGGGCGGCGTTTTTCTCCGGCACTGGTGGGTTGGGAGCGAGCCAGGAACAACAGCACACAGAACAGGACGACCCCGGCAGCGACTCCGCCGAGGTACGGGCCCGGCCGATCGCTGCCGACGACGATCACGAAAACCAGGGCCATGGTGCCGCCAATCACCACCGCGATGGTGGCCAGCGCGCTGACGGCCTCTCGTCCCAGTTCGTTGTTTGGCGGCATGACGGGAATCTTACCCGAAGACGCTGTCGACGACCCGTTTGCCGGTGGGGAGCGGTTCGAGGCCGAGAATGGTCACGGTGACCACATGCGTTCGATGTCGAGAAAGATCACGGTGACCATCAACAGCAAGACGAAAGCCAGGCCGAAGTAGGTGGCCGCGATCAGGACCCGTTCACTGGGCCGACGCCGTGTGACGGCCTCCCAGGTCAGGAACACCATGTGGCCGCCATCAAGAACGGGGATCGGCAGGAAGTTGATCACCGCGAGGTTGAGGCTGAGGAAACCGAGGAAGATCAGGAGCTTGGAGACACTCGTTTCCGCGACGTTGTAGGCGGCTCGCGCGATGCCGATCGGCCCGTGGAGTTCGGTCACCGAGATGTCCCCTGTGAACAGGCTGCGCAACGTCAACCAGATCCTCGCCAGCGTCGTCTCCGCGTGGTTGAAGGCCAGGCCCATCGCGTTGCCGATCCCGGTGGCCTGCCGCATCTCGTTCAGTGGATAGTGACGAGTTCCTCGCTTGGGCAGGTACCAGTCGCGGTCGGGATTGCGCCAGGGCGTGACCCCGATATCTCGTTCCTTGCCGTCGGCTCCGACGACGTGGAGCAGGACCGGCTTGCTTTCATCGGATCGCTGGATCATCCAGATGGCGTGGGCCCAGTTGGCGTTCTGGTCGTCGAACGTGATGTCGAACGTTGTCGGCTTGGTTTCGGTTGAAAGTTGTTTCAGCGTTATCGTGACCTGGCTGATCTGGTCTCCGGACTGGATCCCCGCCTTCTCGGCCGGGCTGCCGGGTGTGACCGTCAGGATGTTGACGGTGCAGTCGAAGGCGAGGCCCAGCGAGGGAATTGCCAGGGGGGAACTCTGTTGTTCTGGTGGATTGAGCCAGCCGGGCTGGTCGTCGGGGGTGACTGTCAGGGCGATTGTCTCGGGTTCTCCGGTGGGCTGAGGGCGGAGGACCTCGATCTTGACTTCCTGTCCGCTGAGCTTGGCCAGGAAATTGGGGAGTTCCAGGGGGTTGACAGACTTGCCGATGTCACGGCCGTTGACGGTGATCAGCTTGTCGCCGATCCGCAGTCCGGCGGTGTTGGCTGGCGAACGGTCACGGATCGAGGTGACCTGGCCGATGTCCATCGAAATTCCCAGTGTCAGGAAACGACTGGGGGGAACGGTGATTTCGATGGGGCCCGCTTCTCCCTCGCGTTCGATCTGGTACACCAGTTCCTGGTTGGCGTGACGAGCCTGGTACCTGCGCATCTGGGCGACGCTGGTGATCGGAGTGTCGTTGATCTGCTTGAGCCGGTCCTTGTCCTGCAGAGCGGGTTTGGCCCGGGAAGCCGGCCAGCCGGCCGGCCCGGTTTCCGGTGCCAGGAATTGCGTGTCGTGTTCGGGTCCCAGGCCGATCTTGCGTCCGGTTCCCTTGCCACGGGGGAGAACGTTCCAGGTCATTGACTGTGCGGATGTTCCAACGCCCCGGCTGCCTTCGACTTTCAGCATGTTGCCGGAAACGGCGAGGCCGGATCCGGACCTGGTCAACTGGAACAGGCTTGTCGGTCCGCTCTTGATCGACCATTGGCTCGAGGTGTCGGCCACGACGATGGCGTCGTGGGGCAGCCGGATCCGCCGGGTGGCAAACCGGGACCGCAGTTCTTCGCTGGCCGGTCCGGGATCGAGCAACGCCACCAGGTCCTCAGGTTCCTGGAACAGCAGCCGCTGGCTGGGAGCCAGGGCGACGCTGAGGATGACGTCTTCGAAGGACGAAATGGAATCCCCGTTGATCCGGCGGATCCGGTCACCCGGTTCCATTCCCGCTTCCCACGCCGGCAGCCCAACCTGGACCAATCCAACGATCGGTTGTTCGGTGCCGACGCCCAGTCCGTAGGCACAGGCGAAGAACAACAGGCCGGTGATCAGGTTCATGATCACCCCGGCCGAGATGATGGCCATTCGCTGAGGGACGTTCTTGGCGGAATAGCTGCGAGGGTCCTCGGCGATTTCGTCGCTGGTCAACTGGCTGGGATCGATGTCGTCCTGGCCGAGCATCTTGACGTAGCCCCCGAAAGGTACGATCGAGATCACGTACTCGGTTTCGCCCCACTTGACCCGCCCAATGACTGGCCCGAAGCCGATGCTGAAGCGTTCGACCGAGACGTTGCACCACTTGGCGACGGCGAAGTGGCCGAGCTCATGGAAGAAAATCACCAGCCCGATGCCGGCGGCGACGTAGAGCACCGACCCGATCGAGACGGCCAGCAGGTGGGCCAAGATCACCAAAGTTCCGCCTCCGCCCGTGCCCGGCGATCCTGCCGCAGCAGTTCGTCGAGATCCGGGGATGGATCAAAGTCGTGGTTGTCCAGGAGGTCCTGGCACAACCGAGGAATGTCGTTGAATCCGAGTCGTCCGTCAAGGAAGCGTGCGACGGCGGCCTCGTTAGCGGCGTTGAGCACCGCTCCGGCAGTGCCGCCCCGACGCGCCACCTCGAATCCCAGTCTCAACGCGGGAAAGGCATCGAGATCGGGGGGCTCGAAGTCGAGTGAGAAGGGGGTGGTGAAGTCGATCGATCCGGTGGGCGTGGAGACGCGGTCGGGGTAAGTCAGTGCGTACTGGATCGGCAGTTTCATGTCCGGGGGTGACATCTGGGCGATGACCGAACCGTCGACGAACTCGACCATCGAGTGCACGATCGATTGCGGATGAACGGCCACTTCGATCTGGTCCACTTCGAGTTCGAACAGCCACTTGGCCTCGATCACCTCCAGGGCCTTGTTCATCATCGTCGCGCTGTCGACGGTGATCTTGGGACCCATCTGCCAGGTCGGGTGGGCCAGGGCCTGTTCGGGAGTCACCTCGGCCAGCTGTTCAGCCGTGTTCCCGCGAAAGGGTCCGCCGCTGGAGGTCAATACGATGCGGCGGATTTCTCGCGAGCGGCCCGCCTGCATGGCCTGGAAGACCGCGCTGTGTTCGCTGTCGACCGGGATCACCTCCGCACCCCGTTGCCCGGCCAGGTCCATCACCAGGGGGCCGGCCACGACCAGGGTCTCCTTGTTGGCCACTGCCACCCGCTTGCCGCTTTCCAGGGCCGCCCACGTGCCCCGCAGTCCCGCGGCTCCGACGATCCCGGTGACGACCACGTCGGTCTCGTCGTCGGTCACCAGTTGCTGGATGCCCTCGTCGCCAAACAGCAGCTCGGTGCGGCCACCGAAGACGGAGGTGTCGATCTGTCCGGCAAGCGACTCGTCGCAGAGCACCGCGTAGCGGGGGGCGAAGGTGGTCGATTGACGGCCGAGCAGTTCCCAGCTCCGGTTGGCCGAAACGCCCACCAGGCTCATCTCCGACGGATGCGCCGCGATCACCTCCAGGCAACTGGTTCCGATCGAGCCGGTGGAACCGAGAACGGCGATGCGGTTCATTCGGAGGAGACAATCGGAGACGGGATGAAATGGGGCGACGTCATTCTAGGACGCGACCCGCGAAGCCGACAAGCGGGGTATCGGCATGATGACCGGGACGATGGTTGACCCTCCCCCCCCGCCACTCCTAAAGTGGAAACGCACTTCCCAGACGGCGATGTCGATGAGCGACCACGACGAGTCTCCACCGCCCAAGCCTGCACCCGATTCGCCGCCTCCCGGTGATCGCCGGCCCCAATCCGGAGGCCCTCGCCGGGGCGAGCAGAAGCCATCGAGCAACCTGTTCTGGTTCCTGATGATCGTCGGCGCGATTGCCCTGATCGTCTTCAGCGTCTCCAACCAGAACCAGTCTCGCGAAGAAGTGACCTTCAGCGAGTTTGTCGGAGAACTCGAACGGTTCGACGCCAAAACTCACGAGGCCGTGGGGCGATTCAAGAAGTCCAACGTTCATGAGCTGATCATCGGTGCCGATTACATCCGGTTCCAGGACACGGCCAAGGAGAAGGACAAGCCGGACGCCGCCGGGACGAAGTTCTTCCAGGTCCCGTTCCTGAAGCCGGCCGAGGGTGACGTCAAGCGGCTGACCGACGCGTTGACCAGGGAGGGCCAGAGGATCCCCTACGGCTACGCGCGACCGCCCTCGGAATGGCCGTCGCTGTTGGCCTTCTTCCTGCCGATCCTGTTGCTGCTGTTTTTGTTCCTGATTCTGTTCCGCCGGGTTGGCGGAGCCGGCACCGCGATGTCGTTCGGCCGCAGCCGCGGACGGCTTTACGCCCAGGAGGACGTCGATTCCGGCTTTGAGCACGTGGCCGGGATTGACGAGGCGGTCGAGGAATTGCGGGAGGTGGTCGAGTTCCTGCAGAATCCGGACAAGTACCAGGCTCTCGGTGGCCGGATTCCTCGCGGTGTGCTGCTGGTCGGTCCCCCGGGCACCGGCAAGACGCTGCTGGCCAAGGCAGTGGCCGGCGAGGCCGACGTGCCGTTCTACGGACTCAGTGGTTCGGACTTCGTCGAGATGTTCGTCGGGGTCGGAGCGGCCCGGGTGCGTGACATGTTTCAGCAGGCCGCGGCCCGCTCGCCGGCGATCATCTTCATCGACGAACTGGATGCCCTGGGCAAGGTCCGTGGCAGTGGGATGCCCGGGGGCCACGATGAACGGGAACAGACGCTCAACGCGTTACTGGTCGAGATGGACGGGTTCTCGACCGAACAAAGCGTGATCGTGATGGGGGCGACCAACCGGCCCGAGACACTGGATCCGGCGTTGCTGCGACCAGGCCGCTTCGACCGTCACGTGCTGGTCGACCGGCCCGATATCAAGGGCCGCGAGGCGATTCTCAAGGTCCACGCCGGCAAGATCAAGATGGATGACAGTGTCGACCTGGGCCGGCTGGCCAAGATCACTCCCGGATTCGTCGGTGCCGACCTGGCCAACCTGGTCAACGAGGCGGCGTTGCTGGCCGCCCGCGGCGACAAGAAACGGGTCACGATGGAAGAATTCGAGGAGGGCGTCGAGCGGGTGATTGCGGGCCTGGAGAAGCAGACGCGGATCATTCACGAAGACGAGAAGCTGCGGGTGGCCTACCACGAGTGTGGCCACGCCCTGGTCGCCAGCGTGTTGCCCAACACCGATCCCGTCCACAAGATCTCGATCATCCCCCGCGGCTACGGGGCGCTGGGTTACACCATGCACCGGCCCGATGACGAGAAGCAACTGGTGATGCAGTCGGAACTCGAGAACCAGATCTGCTGCCTGCTGGGCGGGATTCTCGCCGAGGAGATCATCTACCAGGAAACGTCGACCGGGGCCCAGAACGACCTGCAGCGGGCCACCGACATCGCCCGACGAATGGTCACAGATTTCGGAATGAGCCGAAGGATGGGGCGGGTCTTTTACGGCGACAAGAACGTCGGACCCACCTTCCTGGGACCACAGGCATTCCGCAACGAGACGGTTCACAGTGCCGAGACGATCCGCGAGATCGAGATCGAGGTGAAACGGATCATCGATGAGGCTTCCGTGACGGTCAGCGATGTGCTCAGTTCACGCCGCGAACTGCTCGATCACCTCGCTCGCGATCTGGTCGAGGTGGAGGTGATGGACTCCGACCACCTGAAGAGGATTCTCGACGAGCACACAACCGGCCCACAGATCAAGCCGGGGACGTTCATCACGTCGAACGTACCGGAGGAGTCCGACGCGGTTGAGGAATCCGAGGCGGACGAGACCGGTGAGGCGAGCGGGGCCTGAGCGGGTTTCCGAGGTCGAGAGGATTGATTCGCCGCCGATTGGCGAGCGGGGCTTCAGCCGACCAGTTGCTGGAACCGACGCACCGCCTCCTCGACATTGGCCCGGCTGTTGAAGGCGCTGAGCCGGAAGTACCCCTCGCCGGCGGCACCGAATCCGCTGCCGGGAGTGCCGACCAGGTGAGCCTTTTCGAGCAGCTGGTCGAAAAAGGTCCAGCTGTCGACCCCTCCGGGTGTCTTCAACCAGACATAGGGGGCGTTGACTCCGCCGTAGACGGTGATCCCGACGGCTTCGAGACCTTCGCGGAGCAGCCGGGCATTGTCGAGGTAGAAGCGGACCAGGTCGGCGACCTGTTGCTGGCCCTCGGGGCTGTAGGCCGCCTGGGCTGCTCGCTGCACGGGGTAGGAGACCCCGTTGAACTTGGTGCTGTGCCGTCGGTTCCACAGTCGGTGGACGTCGATACGTTCTCCGGAGGTGGTGGTACCGGTCAACTCGCGAGGGATCACGGTGCAGGCACAGCGGATACCGGTGAACCCGGCGTTTTTGCTGAAGCTGCGGAACTCGATCGCCACTTCCCGGGCGCCGTCGATTTCGTAGATCGAATGGGGGATCTCGGGGTCGGTGATGTAGGCCTCGTAGGCGGCGTCGAAGAGGATGATCGCATCGTGTTCACGGGCGAATTCGACCCAGGCGGTGAGGGTCTCGCGGCTGGCCACGGTCCCGGTGGGATTGTTGGGGTAGCAGAGGTAGACCAGGTCGACGGGCCGGTCGGGCAGGGGGGCCACGAAGTCGTTTTCGGCGGTGACCGGCAGGTAGACCAGACCCTCGAAACGTCCGTCGTCGGTGGCGGATCCGGTGCGGCCGGCCATCACGTTGGTGTCCACGTAGACCGGGTAGACCGGGTCGATCACCGCGACGGTGTTGTCGGCACCGAAGATGTCCAGGATGTTGCCGGTGTCGCACTTGGACCCGTCGGAAATGAAGATTTCCTCGCTTGAAATTTCGACCCCGCGCGGAGCGAACGCCCCGTCGACCAGGGCTTCGCGGAGGAACTCGTATCCCTGTTCGGGGCCGTACCCGCGGAAGGTCTCGCGGTCTCCCATCTCGTCCACGGCGGCGTGCATCGCGGCGATGATCGCCGGCGGAAGTGGCTCGGTCACGTCACCGATGCCCAGCTTGATCACGTCGGCCTCGGCGTGAGCGTCGACGAACGTGTTCACTCGGCGAGCGATTTCCGGGAACAGGTACCCGGCCTGGAGTTTCAGGTAGTGGTCGTTGACCTGGGCCATGGGATGTCCTCTCGAAACCGATCACTTGCGACGGATCGTCGGTTGTAGACCGGTCCCGGTGGTCGTGCAACGCTACGCGTCGCGGCTCAGACGCCTCGGAGATCCGGGGCCCAGGTGATGCCGTCGATGAGCGGGACCCGGTCGGTTCAGGCCGGCGGGAGAGGTGGGGGAGGTGGGGGTGATGTCGCGAAGAGACCCGCCAGTTGCGGAACCTGCACGGCGGGTGTCCAGGCGGCCATGCCCTGGCTCCAGACGAGCGTTTCGGGCGTGATCTTGCCGCCCAGTTCTGAGACCGGGAACGGTCCCTGCGTGCTGCCTCCGACAGCCACGTGGAAGCCGACCGAGGGCAGGGGCGGTGGAGCAGCACTGGCCTGTGGGGAGCCGACCGCTCCGGCCATTTGCCCGGCCATCGCGAGTCCCATCCCCAGGCCCATCCCGTCGGCGGCCGTTCCGCCTCCCGGGTTGCTGGCGATTTCGGGCATCGCGTTTCCCAACTGGTACTGCTGGTACTGCTGCATGTTGCCAATCGCTCCCATCGCGGCTCTCGAGTCGATTGCCTTCTCGACCTCTTCGGGGAACGACACGTTGACGATCATCAACTGGGTGATTTCCAGACCGTACTCGTCGTCGATTTTCTCGCAGACCTTCTCCCGGGTTGCCTCCGACACCTCCGAATAATTGGCCGCCAGGTCGAATGCGGCGATGTTCGACTCGGCCACGTGCTCACTGAAGGACTGCACGATCAGGCTGCGGAGCAGCGTATCGACGGCTGAGAAATCGAATTGTTCCTGCGATCCGGCCATCTCCTGGAGCAGCGGCTTGGGGTCGATGACCTTCAGCGTGTAGCTTCCGAAGGCGCGGATCCGGACCGTTCCGAAGTCGGGGTCCCGCAGTGGCAACGGGTTGGGGGTGCCCCACTTGAGGTCAGTCGCCTGGCGGGTGCCGATGAAGAAGACGTCGCACTTGAATGGGCTCTGGAACCCGTGTTTCCAGCCCTGGAGGGTGCTGAGGAGCGGGATGTTGTTGGTATCGAGTTCATAGCGGCCGGGGTCGAGGACGTCGGCGATTTGGCCTTCGTGGACGAAGATCGCCTGTTGTCCCGGACGCACGATCAACTGGGCGTTGTTCTTGATCTCGTTGTTGTACCGAGGGAATTTCCAGACCAGCGCGTGTGGCTCCTGGTTGCTCCACTCGATGACATCGATCAACTCGCCCTTGAGCTTGTCGAAGAAACCCATGGTGGCTGTCTCCTGGGTCTTTGGCTTGAGTTCGGGTCGGCGACCGCATGCGGATTGTAGCCCTGCTCCAATGGTGCGTCCAACGACGTCACGGCACGATCGGGGGGGCAGTCGGTGGTTCGCTGGTGGCGACGAAGTCTTACCGGGATCCGGGTTGTCCGGCCGTGTCGAAGCGATGTTGACCGTTGGAAGCGGCGTGAACTAGATTCCGTCGCCCCGAACAGTCCGGGGTCGGCCGGCGACGGTCGAAGAAGAGGAATTTTGCTCTGGCGGTGCTGAGGATCGGCAAGATGGCCCAACAACCCGAGACGCAACCCGATGCCCCCAACCAGCAGATTGTGAGTTGGGCGAGATCTCGTCTGGCCCTGATCTCCAGGTCACCTCGCCTGGTGCTTGTTCTGGGTGGAACGCTGGTTGTTATCGTGATCGCAGCGGTGGCGTTGCAGATGCGGACGCCCGCTGAAGGTATTGCCCAGGTCCAGTCGGCTGCCAGGACCAGGGACACCGGCACCGCCCGCGTGCGGCCGCCGGTCCGCAAGGCGCAGCACATGGCCCGGATTGCGACCGCCGGCAGTAAGACGGATTTCATCAGCCGGGACGAGTTGGCCAAGGAGTGCATCGCGAGGGTCGGGGTCGAGGTGCTCGACGAACTGGTCAACCGGAAGGTGATCGAACTCGAATGTGCCAGGCGGGGTGTCACCGTGACCAACGCCGAGGTCAAGCAGGAGGTCGTGCGGCTGTGCAAGGAAACCGGGATGGAACCTTCGCAGTGGTACCAGATCCTCAGGGCCCGTCATAACATCACGCCCGAACAATACCACCGGAACCGGATCTGGCCTGCGATGGCGATGAAGAAGCTGGTCGGAGCGACGGTGGTCGTCAAGGAGCAGGATCTCAAGACGGCTTACGATCACCATTTTGGTCCCAGGGTCAAGGTGCGGCTGGTCGTCTACGAGAACATCCGCCGGGCCAACGAGGCCTGGAATGCCCTGCAGAAAAACCCCGGCGATTTTGAACGGATCGCCAAGCGGGATTCCATCGAACCCAACAGCCGATCACTGGGTGGGTTGATTCCACCGATTCGACGGCACCACGAGTTTCCCAAGCTCGAGGCGGCGGCGTTCAAGCTGAAGCTCGGTGAGATCTCGGCGATTGTCCAGTACGGACCACCAACGCAGTCTCGCTACGGGATTCTCAAGTGCGAGGGACACACCAAGCCCGAGTTCGCGATGAAGGACGTGCGAGATTACCTGGTCAAGATGGTGACGGACCAGAAATCGCAGGCCGAGATGGCCCGTCACCTGCTGGCGATCAAGGGACGTACCCGTGTGGATAACTACCTGATGAACACCACCACAGGTGCGGTGGCCCGCAAGACCCGGCAGGCGGGTTTCAATCGTCCGGCGACGGCCAAGCCCTCTTCGGGAGTCCGTCCCGCCGGAGGCACGGTGCCTCGCGGCACACCTCGTCGCCCGCCATCGACGCGGCGATGAGTGCCGGGCCGATCTGAGACCAACAGGCAAAACAAACGAGGCCCGGAACCCAACAAGGGTTCCGGGCCTCGATCGTTTTTCGTGTTCTCGACGTCGTGGGAACAACGCCGGAGTGGACGATACTGGATTTGAACCAGTGACTTCCACGATGTCAACGTGGCGCTCTAACCGGGCTGAGCTAATCGTCCTCGACCCGCAAAGCTACCGTCTGTTGCGAGGAGCCGTCAAGCAAGGTGGACGGCGTCGTCGGGCACGTCCGGGCCGGTGTTGACGCCTTCCGGGGAACTCCCTTACATGGACCCGCGAACCCAAACCACCGACTCGTGCGGCGGCCTTTCGTAGCGGCCGGGTGCGGATCGGAGAGAGTCGAGGCGACGATGATCCAGGTACAACTGCCCGATGGCACGCTGCAGGAGCACCCCGACGAGGCGACGGCACTGGACGTCGCGGCGGGAATCGGTGAGCGGCTGGCGCGGGCCACGGTGGCGGCCGAGATCGACGGAACGGTCGTCGATGCGATGCGGCCGCTGAAGCAGCTGACCGATGCCGATCCGGTTCCCCTGAAGTTGCTGACCGACCGTGACGCCGAGGCCCTGGGCGTGATGCGGCACAGCTGTGCCCACGTGATGGCCCGTGCGGTGATGAGGCTTTTTCCGGGCGTTGGCCTGGCATTCGGGCCGACCGTCGCCAACGGGTACTACTACGACTTCGAGCTGGATGAGCCGATCCGAGAAGACGACTTCGAACGGATCGAGCAGGAGATGCGTGCGATCGTCAAGGAAGCTGAGCCGTTCGAGCGGTTTCATCTGGATCGCGACGAGGCGGTCGCGTTCTGCGGGGAACTTGGGCAGGAGCTGAAGGTCGAGCACATCGAGACGGGCCTCTCGGAACATTCGGACCTGAGTTTTTACCGCCAGGGCGAATTCGTGGATCTCTGTCGAGGCCCGCACGTGCCCGACGCCGGCCGGATCAAGGCCTTCAAGGTGCTCAGCGTCGCTGGTTCACACTGGAAGGGCGACGCCAGCAACGGCCGTCGTCTTCAGCGTCTCTACGGCACTGCCTGGTTCAGCAAGAAGGAGCAGGCGGCATATCTCGAACGGATCGAGGAGGCGCGTCGACGTGATCACCGTGTACTGGGCAAGCAGCACGGGTTGTTCTCGATCACCCCGGAGGTCGGCCAGGGACTGTGCCTGTGGATGCCCAAGGGCGCCAGGGTGAGGAGTCGGCTCGAGGATTTCATTAAGGCCGAGTTGCTGGCCCGTGGCTACGACCCGGTCTACTCGCCCCACGTCGGCCGTGTCGAGTTGTACGAGACCAGCGGTCACTTTCCCTATTACCGCGATTCGCAGTTCGCACCACTGTTCACTCACGACGCCGGCCAACTGGTCGATGGTTGGATCAGGAGGCTCGAGGAGGGGGCGTTGGGCGAGACGGACGAGCAGGCGTTGTGTGCCGCCGCGGCCGTGCTGGGGTGCGACACGTCGAGCTACCCGGCCAACGGGACCAGGGACGAGCGGGTGGCGTTCCTGCGTCACTGGGAGCGGACTCAGGAACGATTCCTGCTGAAGCCGATGAACTGCCCGCACCACGTGCAGATCTACAAGTCCCAGCCTCGCAGCTACCGTGAACTGCCGGTGCGGTTGGCCGAGTTCGGCACCGTGTACCGTTACGAGCAATCCGGTGAACTCAACGGAATGCTGCGCGTCCGGGGCCTGACCCAGGACGACGCGCACCAGTTCTGCACGCCTGACCAGGTCGAGCAGGAATTCCGCGAGACGCTCGAGTTGGTCAAGTTCGTGCTCGCCTCGGTCGGACTCGACGACTATCGCGTCCAGCTCTCGCTGCGTGAAACCGGCAGTGACAAGTACGTGGGCAGCCAGGAGAACTGGGACCTGGCCGAGCGAAGCTTGCGGAACGTGTTGGAGGAGACGGGGCTGGACTACGAGGAGTGTGCCGGCGAGGCGGCCTTTTACGGGCCCAAGGCCGATTTCATGGTCAGCGACTGCATCGGACGTGAATGGCAACTGGGCACGGTGCAACTGGACTACAACCTGCCGGAACGTTTCGATCTCGATTACATCGGTTCCGACAACCGGCCGCACCGCCCGGTGATGATCCACCGGGCACCGTTCGGCTCGATGGAACGTTTTGTCGGGATGCTGATCGAACATTTCGCGGGGGCGTTCCCGCTGTGGCTGGCTCCCGAACAG
>CEQF01065251.1_pt1 | contig 17931 bp, 13 predicted proteins | sample 530821 | NCBI WGS metagenome assembly CEQF01 (sample SAMEA2621003, study PRJEB7988) | marine metagenome | isolation source: saline water (ENVO:00002010), including
ACGATCTGTTAAATTAAATGATCGAATAAAAGTTACACCCTTCCAAGTCCCACATCGCGATGAATTTTCTGAAACTGTTGGTTATAAAATTGAAGGAGCAAACAAATCACTAATTTTTATTCCTGATATTGATAAATGGTCTAAATGGGAAAAGGATATAGTAACGATTGTAAAAGAAAATGATTATGCAATTTTAGATGGTTCTTTCTATCAAAACGGAGAAATTATTGGCCGAGACATGTCTGAGATACCTCATCCATTTATAATTGAATCTTTGGAAACATTGAAATCTTCACTAGATAATTCTGAAGTGTATTTCATCCATTTAAATCATACTAATCCAGCATTAATCAAAGAATCTGAAGCTCAGAAACAAATATTAAAAGCTGGATTTAAAATTGCAGAACCTAAACAGATAATAAATTTTTAGGATAAATTTATATGAAAAAATCAATTTACACTTTTCTTTTAACATACTTTTTTTGTTCTGGTTGTACTAATGATAATAATATGGAAAATCTAGGTCTTATTCCTATTCCTTCAACAATAGAAAGAGTTTCTGGAAAAACAATATTAGATGATAATTGGGTAATTAAGCATAATAGTGGCCATGCAGATCTTAACGATCTTAAAGAATTATTAAATCAAAATCTTAAGAATGATTATAAAATCAAATTCAATGATAATTCGGATAAAGTGATTTCATTAATAATAAGACCAGAATTTAGTGGTGAAGGATACATGCTTAATATTTATAATAATGAAATTAATATTGTGGCAAGTACACCTAATGGAATCTTTTACGGAATTCAAACATTTAACCAAATTCTTGATTCTAGTCAAAAGTCCAATAATGGTATAATACTTTTAAATATCAATATTATTGATGAGCCAAGATTTAAATGGCGTGGAATGCATTTAGATGTTGGAAGACATTTTTTTGATGTCTCTTTCATTAAAAAGTATATTGATTATATTGCTATGCATAAGATGAATATTTTTCATTGGCATCTTACAGAAGACCAGGGATGGCGTGTTGAAATTGATGCTTTTCCTAAATTGACTGAAATCAGTGCATTTCGTGATGAATCGTTGATAGGCCATTACCGAGATAAACCTCACCAATTTGATGGAAAAAAATACGGTGGATTTTACACAAAAGAAGAGATCCGTGATATCGTGGCTTATGCACAGGAGCGATATATTACCGTCGTTCCTGAAATTGAAATGCCTGGACATAGTCAATCTGTGCTCGCAGCCTATCCTGAATTATCTTGTACCGGAGGTCCTCATTCAGTAGCCAAGCTTTGGGGTGTTCATAAAGAGGTTTATTGCGCCGGAAAAGAATCCACATTTAAGTTTTTGGAAACGGTATTAACTGAAGTGGCTGAAATGTTCCCTGGACAATATATTCATATAGGTGGCGATGAGTGTCCAAAAGATCGCTGGAAGCAGCATGAACTGGATCAACGACGGATTGAAGTTGAAGGTCTCCGTGATGAGCATGAACTTCAGTCTTACTTTATTAAACGAATTGAAAGTGTATTAACAGGCTTGGGGAAACGGCTCATTGGGTGGGATGAAATTCTTGAAGGAGGGCTTGCACCGGGTGCAATCGTCCAATCTTGGCGTGGAATGGATGGTGGGATTGCTGCAGCTAATGCTGGTCATGAAGTGATCATGTCTCCAACTTCACATGCCTATTTTGACTATTACCAGTCTGAAGAAAAAGAAAATGAACCATTAGCTATTGGTGGTTTTCTTCCTCTTGAGAAAGTGTATCAATTTGAACCTGTTCCTGATAAAATCGAGACGGATAAAATCCAATTCATTTTGGGTGGACAAGGCAATGTATGGACGGAATATATAAGCACACCCGAGAAAGCTGAATATATGGCAATCCCCCGTATGAGTGCCATGGCTGAAGTACTATGGTCTAAAAAAAGTGATAGAAATTTTTCAAGTTTTACAAAAAGAATGAAATGGCATTATGAACGGCTAGACCGATTGGGTGTTAATTATCGGCGGCTAAATTAAAACTTTTTAGTCTATTATAAATTTTTCCTATAAATGATTTTCTCTATTATTATTGAAATTATCATATTCATTATTACAGACAAACCAATAAACCATGTCCATGCAATACCTATATGTTTTAAATAAAAAACAATTCCTAAACTTGATACCAAACCAGCAATCAAACTGGAGGAATGGAATTTTTGTTTCATCTTACTCAGTAAGAATAATCCTAACAATCCACCATAAGTAAAGGATGCAATTTGGAGTCCAACGATCACGATGGCTGATTCACTTTCGTCAAATAATAAAGCAATCAAAATTAATATGACCCCCCATGCCATACTGATCAATTGAGATTGTTTTACAGATTTTACTCCTCTCATCCAATCCGCAACAGTTGATGAAGCCAAAGAATTAATAGATGAACTGAGTGTTGACATAGCAGCTGATAAAACACCAGCTAACAATAACCCTTTCAATCCTACTGGAAGATAATTCACTATAAATGTAGTGAATTCCCGATCCCTTTCAATTTCTAATCCTTCCATAAGTAAATAAATAATAGATCCAGCAAATAAGAATATGGTGAATTGCAATAGCACAAATAAACCACTTCCGATCATAGCTTTTTTAGCTTCATTCAAATTTTTTGTCCCTAGTACGCGTTGGACCATCATATAATCAACACCATGAGATGAGAATGAAAGCAGTACACCACCCACAATCGCACTTATAAAATAATAAGGATCACTCAATGGATTTCCTGTCCAATTAAAAATGGACATTTTACCACTTATCGAAAGTTCTGAGATAACATCCCCTAAGGGTTTACCTAAATAATTTAGTGCAAAAATTATAGACATAACGCCACCGAAAAGATAAAGGACAAATTGAATACTGTCTACCCAAACCACAGTTCGAATTCCACCTGTGAGTGTATATACTAAAGTCACCAGACCGATAATTAAAACTGCAATATGTAGCGACCATCCAGTAATAACCTGGACAACAACTGCAGTGGCAAGGAATCGCACACCATCGGCAAAAACTCTAGTAATTAAAAAAACACCGGATGCAACTTTTTGGATATCCGGACCAAACTTCTTTCCGATCACTTCATAAATAGATGTGATACCTGTTTCAAAATACTGGGGTAAAAGAAAAATACTGACCAATATGCGCCCAAAAAGATATCCCATTGCTAATTGGAGAAAAAACCAGTCATCTCTATATGCTAAGCCAGGTATACTGATAAAGGTTAAAACGGAAGTTTCAGTAGCTACAATTGAAAACATGGCAACAGGCCATGGTAAATTTCGACCACCCAAAAAGTAATCTTCTGTAGAATTATTAAATCTACTTTGCCAAACCCCAAACGCGGAAAATCCAACAAGAAAAATGACGATGATAGTCAGGTCGATCCAGTGCATTTATTTTTTGCTTAGCGGATGAAACGAAAAGAATAAAACGCCATCAAATAGTGGGCCTTTTTCTCTGAAATAATATTTCATAAAATCTACATTCACAGTTTTTCCATATTCTGATGATGCATGAATAATATTTTTTTGATCGATGACCATACCTTCATGGGCTACTACCAATCCCAACTTAAAATAGGATTTTTTTACAAAGGCTACTCCAGAAACATGGGGCAAGTTATTAAGTACATCTGCTGTGAGTTTATTACTTGGGATATAATTAATACTCGTTTGTTTTTTCCAGCCCAATTGTAAAAATTCTTCTCCATCCTCTTTCTGATTTAGAGTAATAGTTACTGATTCTAACTTATTTTCTGAAATTAAAGTGGTTGTGATATCTTTCGTGGAAAAATGGTCTTGTATTCGATCAGTCGTATAATGCCACCTGCTTTTGTAGGTGGGTATCGAAATTCCCATATTATTTGGTTTATAATGAATTTCGATCAATTTGGATTTAGCCTCATCCCAACTATGGCTCTGCACACTGGCTAAGCTAGTTAGAATATGAACTGTACAATCAGATACATCTAACCGGAAGATTGGATCCTTATCTTCTCCTTTTTCTTCTCCAAGACAAAATAATTCATAAGGCTTTCCCACTTGCCAAAGAGAAAATGCTTTTAATCGATCATGAAAGTCTGGAAATTTTTGATGAAACTTAGGCAAGATGTTTGTAATCTGATTTTCAGACAAAGTCCAAACTTTAGGTAAAGATTCGACCCATTGGTTTGGATTTTCACATCCAACAATTATATATACCAAAAAAGAAATAAATAACTTTATTAATTCTTTTTTCTTCCGACTTATTTCCATTCTTTCCGCCATACTAAATTTGGATTTTTCTCAGTAATACCTACAACTTCATAGACTTCTGAATGAATTTTTTGTCGATAATCATAATATTTTGGATTTTTATAAGATCGATCTGGATGAACTGCATTAGTCAACAAAATGACAAACATCTGATTTTCAGGATCTATCCACAAAGATGTTCCTGTAAAACCAGTATGGCCATAACTACTACTCGGCAAATAAACACCACCAGAAGATTTACCATCTGGTGTATCCCAACCCAATGCTCGTGAACTACCATTAATTACATTGGCACGTTTCGTAAATAACGAAACCGTTTCTTGCTTGAATATCCGTCTCCATCCATAGATACCACCATTCAACATCATTTGAGAAAATGTGGCTAAATCCTTCGCCGTTGAAAATAAACCTGCATGGCCTGATACACCCCCAAGGCTGTAGGCATTCTCATCATGAACATATCCTCGAATAGTTTCACCGTATAATTTGCTATATTCTGTAGGTACAATTCGTTTCATACGATTTACAGGTGGCTTGTAATAAGTAGAATTCATCCCCAATGGATTAAACACGATCGAATCAACCAGAGAATCCAGTGGAACACCTGAAATCGATTCCACTACTTTTCCAAGAGTGATTAATCCTACATCTGAATATATAGTCTCCACTTCTAATTCTGATTGGGGTTCAGTATTCATGACAGAATCCAATCTGCTTATAGCAGTACCATCCATAAGGAAATACTGTTTAAATGGAGGTAAACCAGCCGTATGTGTTATAAGGTGGCGAATCATCGTATTTGATTTTTGATTGAAGTACTTTTTCTGTCTACCACGAAAAGCGGGAAGGTGTTTAACCACTTTGTCATCTAGAGATAATTTTTTTTGTTCTAGTAATCTCATCACTGCTGATGTTGTTGCTACAACTTTTGTAATGGATGCAATGTCATAAATATCTCCACGAGTCACATTTTCTTTTTTTGTATATGTATGATGACCGAAAGCCTCATGAATAAATATTTTTCCATCCTTAGCTGCAAGCAGTACACCGCCAGGGAATGCAGAATCTACCAAGGCTTTAGAGATTATTTTTTTAATAGAAGCAATATTAACTGAAATCTCATCGGCTCGAATCCTTTGTAATTCTTGTCCAGACTTCCATGTGGTTTTTTTAATGGGCCATTTTTTTGCCTGTATTTGAATACTTGTTCCTTTTGCTGCAACCTCAGGTATAGTAACAGGAAGAATACCTGTAATATTGGCCTTACCTTCTAGGCCATTGGCTACTGCTCTTTGAAGAATTCCACTTCCTTTATAGGCACACAGATAGACTGGTGCTTCAAGAAAATCCTGTATCAAATAAGGGCTACCGAAACTAGTCACCACAAGGCGCTCGCATTTTTGAATTAATTTGTTTATAAACTCTGCCTCAATTTTTGGCAAAAATATATCATCTTTATGTTCAACAGGATTTGCAAATGCATTCAAAAATACCAATCCATTCGATGGAATTTGATCTAAAATAAATTCTGAAATTTCTATACTATCAGATTTATCAATCTGGAATGTTTTTACTTTCCTACCATTGCCTTTTAATCGTTGTGTTATAGTACTTTCACTATGATTATTTGGACCATCGTAAAGATCAACTACATATAGTATTTCATCAATCTTAGGTTGGAGAGGAAGCAAATTCCCTTTATTTTTAACTAATGTAATAGATCGTTTGGCAATTTCATTGGCTACTTTAAAATTGGATAATTTTCCCATTTTTGTATGGGTATCATCCATAGATATTGTACGATTAAGATGCAGTCCCAACTGCTCTTTCATTTTTAATACTTTCATCGCAGATTCATTAACTCTATCCTCAGAGATAACTCCATTCAAAACTGCATCTTCAACTATATCAATTGTACGTTTCAAATTCATATTTTGAATAATAATATCTGAACCGGCATTGATTGTTTCTATAAGCGCATATTTATCTGAATAATTTTTAACGATTCCTCCCATACGCATCGCATCTGTAATTACTGCACCTTCAAACCCTAATTTTCCTTTAAGCACCTCCTGAATCCAAAATTTGGACAAGGTTGCCGGAGTTTCGGCATGCTGTTGGTAATCAGGGGCATTAACATGGGCCACCATAACTGCTTCAACACCAGCATCAATTGCTTTTTTAAATGGAAGGAGTTCAAGTTGCCAGAGTCTTGTCGAATCACTAGGTATCTGAGCTAGCGCAGAATGGGAATCGGTCTCAGTATCACCATGACCTGGGAAATGCTTTGCAGTAGCCAACATACCATGGTTTTGAAGTCCACGAATAAATTCAACAGAATACCGATTGACCGAATCGGGATCTTCTCCAAAAGAACGAGTATTAATAATAGGATTCTTTGGATTGTTGTTCACATCTACAACTGGAGATAGGTTGAAATGAATGCCTACAGCACGACTTTCTTCTGCTGAAATTCTTCCAGCTTCATAGGCAAAAGCTGCATCACCTGTTGCAGCAATTGCCATCAGAGGAGGCAATGTTATTGAACCAGGATATCGACGACCTAATCCAGATTCAATATCTGCATCCACAAGTATAGGCACCTTTGACTTTTGTTGCATATCATTGAGCATGGTTAGAGAACTACCTGCATCCCCAAACCAAATGTGAAGGACTCCAATGCCATCAGTTTTGATATAATTTTGGATCTCTTTCCATCGTTTGCTTTCATAATTCATAAATTGCATATTGATTGAGACTACCATCATTTGTGAGATCTTTTCACGAAGGCTTAGTTGACTAAGTATTTTTTCTGACCAAGATTTAGTCGAAGAAAACTGCCCGGGTCCAGCACAAGCAAGAAATATCATAGCTAAACAGAGTAAAAATTTTCTTATTACCATAGGAAAAAATTAACTGAACTTCTCCTATAAGTCTTTAACTTTTATTTCTAGTATTGATGAAATACCTATATTGTTTGAAAAAAATATGAAAATAAAATCAACTTACGTCATACTATGAGGGTTATTGCCATAGATGCAGGTGCCACTAAAGTATCAGGTGGTGTGGTTGAAAAAGTCAATGATACAACATTCGAATTAGTCGATCCAGCTGTTGAAATACGGTACCAGGAGCATCCGAAATTTAATTTAAAATTTTTACCAGTACCTCTGGATGACCAATACAGTCAAACTAAAATTGATAAATCTGAAAAACAGCAAGGGGACGTTTATATAGATTGTGTATTACAAGTCATTAATTCTCTTACTAATGATAAACCATTTCATTTTGGTATAGCTATAGCTGGGATTAAAGATTTAGCAAATAGAGGAATCAAAATCATGGCAAACGGACCGCGGATTCCTGATTTCAGTAATCGTATCGAAGCAAATATCAAAAAGGCTATGCCTCAATTAGAAAGTGATGCTAATATGTGCCTGTGGGGTGAAGAATATGCAAAAGATGGTGCCCTCCGACATATTGAAAATGCATACTATTTAGGCGGTGGAACTGGGACTGCAGATGGACTAAAGTTAAAAATGAATCTTATTCCATTTGACAATGTTTCTAGCTGGATTGGTAAAGCAATTGAATTAAAAATTTCTAATGGTCAATCACTGGAAAGATACTCATCTATGTCAGGAATCAACCATTTGAGATCTTCACTAACCAATGAAGCAATAGGTGTTGTTCTAGGCGGATTGCTATTTGAACGAATCTCTACTGTATACTCTGGTTGGAAGAATCAATATATTATAGATCGCGATCTCCAATCAACTCATGATTATTATCACACATTATTAGACCGGATTGTTTTAGGTCAACAACTCTCAATTTTTTTACGTAGTAATGATGGACAAAATATCTATAAATCAATGAGAGCAGAATTAACCAAGTTATGTTTTTCGGCAGAAAAACAGATAAAGAGACATTTTATTATGAACGATAATTTTAAATCGGATAGGCTTTTCTTTTCTAATCTCAGAGAAGCACCGATCATTGGAATGGGTGCAAAAGTTTGGATGGAAAAATGCTGAATCCTGATCAAATTCCAATGAAAGAACCACTGATACGAGTTGGTCTTATTTTACCTGAAGATAATATCCAATTCTTTCATTTATCTTTTTCTGATTCACAGTGTTATGAAATTGAAATAAGTGATCGATTACTTCCATCATGTAAAAATTTTGAAAAACTGACAATAAAAATATTTAATCAGAATGTTTCCATTCCTGAACTCTCTATTAAAAGTCAAACTATTAAAGTGAGATCCTCTATACCAGATGAGAATCCTTTTATCAAGATTGAAGATGTACCTGCAGGACGTGGTTTTCACTGGAAAAAAGTAATTAGTCCTTCATATTGGGGGACTTTAGAATTTTCAATTTCAAATGGAAATCTAATGGTTATAAATGAATTGCCATTAGAGAATTATTTAAAATGTGTAGCTACTTCAGAAATGAGCGCTCAATGCCCGCCAGAATTTTTGAAAGCCCAAACTATTGTAGCACGATCTTGGCTTTTAGCAAATACTGAAAAGAAACACCACAAACTTGGGTTTGATATTTGCAATGATGATTGTTGCCAAAGATATCAAGGTATGACTAATAATACAACTGCCTCTATACAAAGTACTGATACTACTTTTGGTCAAGTGATTATGTTTAATAAGAAAATATGCGATTCCCGTTATTCAAAATCCTGTGGAGGTATTACAGAAGATTATGAGCATGTTTGGGACGGTGATCCTATTCCTTACTTGATTTCGATAAAAGATGTGAACTCAATGGGCGTAGGCTATTGTAGTCCTGAAATCGTCCCGGAAAGTTCACTCAAAACCTTGATCGGAAATGTGGATGAAAAAGGGCAGTATTATCGCTGGACATATGAAGTAAAAAATAATGAACTCGTTCAATCCTTGGAAAACAAGATGGGGTTGAAACCCAAAGAGATTTTAGAGCTAAATCCTGTTAACACTGGTGGATCTGGTCGCATTTCAAATCTTTCGATTCAATTTGAAGATCGTGATGGATTGTTACAAAATGTGGAGATTCACTCTGAATATGAAATCCGTAGAATAATGTCACCCTCTTTTTTATATAGTTCTGCATTCAAAATTAAAAAAAATGTAAATGGTAATTTCGTTCTTAAAGGGAGAGGATGGGGACACGGTGTTGGTCTATGCCAAATCGGTGCATTAGGCATGGCCATTTCAAAAAAGGATATGAATTCTATTTTAACTCATTATTATCCTGGCACTCAGTTAACAACCATCTATAACAAATGAAGCAAACAATTAAGCCAAACCCTTGGAACTGGGTCCCGACTCTGTACTACGCAGAAGGATTACCTTACGCGTTTGTCATGATCCTATCAACAATAATGTATAAAAACCTTGGTATATCTAATACAGATATCGCCCTTTATACCAGTTGGCTATACCTCCCTTGGGTCATTAAACCCTTATGGAGTCCTTTCGTAGATATTCTAAGAACAAAACGTTTTTGGATTGTTATCATGCAAATTTTAATCGGCGCAGGATTGGCCGGGATCGCTTTAACTATTCCCCTATCCAATGCCTTCAAATATTCGTTAGTATTTTTCTGGCTTATGGCATTTAGTTCCGCCACTCATGATATTGCAGCCGATGGATTTTATATGCTGGGACTTTCTTCACATGATCAAGCATGGTTTGTTGGAATCCGAAATACATTTTATCGTTTTGCCATTCTCACTGGACAAGGATTGCTGGTCATGATGGCTGGTATTTTTGAAGACTGGACTGGTGCAGTTACTACTGCGTGGTCCATGATATTCGCTTGTTTAGCAATTTTGTTTATTGGGTTTGGAGTTTATCATAGATGGTTCCTACCCTATCCAAAATCAGATCAGCAGCATGATGTCCTGAAATTAGGAGAAGCTTTTCAAAAATTTTTCATTGTTTTCAATTCTTTTTTTAAAAAGCCGAGAATTCTATTTATTATTGGATTCATTTTAATTTACCGTTTTGGAGAAGCACAGTTGGTCAAGATAGCACCACTTTTTATGTTAGATTCACTAAAATCAGGTGGATTAGGCCTCAATAATATAGAATTAGGATTTATAAACGGAACATTTGGAATTCTCATGCTCACCTTAGGCGGAATTACTGGTGGTTTTTTGGTTTCAAAGCATGGCTTGAAATATTGGATTCTTGTGATGGCTCTTGCAATGAAACTTCCTGATCTCGTTTATGTGTACATGGCATATACCCAACCGCAAAGTTCTGCATTAATTACCGCCTTTGTCGCAATTGAACAATTTGGCTACGGGTTTGGATTTACAGCATACCTTTTATTCATGATGATGGTATCAGAAGGAAAACACAAAACGGCCAATTATGCAATTTGTACTGGTTTTATGGCGCTTGGGATGATGATCCCTGGAATGTTTAGTGGTGCACTACAGGAACTCATAGGATATCAATACTTTTTTATTTGGGTCATGGTAGCTACAATTCCTGGGTTGGTTATGATAAAATTCTTAATAATTGATCCTGAATTTGGTTTAAAAAGGAACTCCAATGACAAAAATCAATAATCGATTTATTGCACTGGACACTTTTCGTGGTGCTACTATTGCACTTATGATCATTGTAAATAACCCTGGCACATGGAGTTATGTTTATGCCCCGCTTCGTCATGCACAATGGCATGGATGTACTCTAACCGATCTAGTATTCCCTTTTTTCCTTTTTAGTATTGGGATATCAATGCGTTTCTCATTCGATAAATATGATATATGTAAATATGGACCTCTATTTAACAAGATTATCTTTAGGACCATCACTATATTTATTATTGGACTACTACTTAATGCATTTCCTTTCATTCGACAAGATTGGGATTGGTCTTCCTTTAGAATATTGGGAGTTCTCCAACGTATTGCTTTAGCATATTTTTTAGCAAGTTTTATCGTATTACGATCAGATGTTAAAAGTTTAGTTAAAATTTCATTTATTCTTTTAATTGGTTACTGGATATTGCTAATGGCTTATGGATGGTTCTCTGGTCAAGATCCCTACGCTCTGAGAACCAATCTAGTTTTGGTTGCTGATCGATTTATATTAGGTGAAAGTCATCTATATGGAGGGACAGGAATACAATTTGATCCTGAAGGACTACTAAGTACTATACCATCTGCTGTTACTATAATTATTGGCTTTTTAGTTGGAACCATGATCAAGACAACAGATGATCATGAAGATAATTCTCAGAAAATGGTAGTTTTAGGTGCCTTATTGATTATTTTTGGTTGGTTGTGGGGTTTTGTTTTTCCAATCAATAAACAACTATGGACGAGTTCTTATGTTTTATACACTGGGGGAATAGGCATCACCATATTAGCTGGAATGATTTGGTTGATAGATGTAAAAAGAGTTAATTGGTGGACTAAACCTTTTGTGATCTTTGGTTCTAATTCCATTTTTATTTATGCATTATCCAGTGTTTGGGCAAAAATATTGTTAAAAATCAGCTTTGAACTTGATGGGAAAATGACCTCGGGGTATTCTTATTTATATAAAACTATATTCCAGCCTCTAGCAGGAAACATTAATGGATCATTATTTTTTGCACTATTCCACGTGCTAATTTTTTTGTTTATTCTCACATGGATGTATAGGAAAAATATTTTTATTAAGATTTAATACATACTATCCAATAATATTTTATAATTATCTATAACTACCTTTCGTTTAACTTTAAAAGTTGGCGTTAATTCATCCTTATCTTGATTAAAATCTTCTTCTAGTATTTTAAATTTTTTTATCGTTTCATATGATGGAAGTTTTTCATTCATAAATTGGATTTCATTATTAATTAACTCTACTACTTCTGTCTTTTTAGATAAATCTGCTAGATCTTGATATAAAATTTTTCGATCGCGCGCAAATTTTGTGATCTCATCATCATCTAAAGTAATAAGCGCAGTGAGATAAGGTTTTGCATCACCATATACCATACTCTGGCTTAAATAAGGAATTGTTTTTAATAAATTTTCAATATATTGTGGTGCAACGTTCTTCCCTCCAGCTGTAATAAGAATATCTTTTTTCCGATCTGTTATAAACAAATATCCATCATCATCTATATAACCTACATCTCCAGTATGTAACCAATATTTTCCATTATTATCGGCTTCTAATAATCTGTCTGTAGCTTCCTTATTCTTAAAATAATTTTCAATATTCTGAGGAGCAATTACGCAAATTTCACCATCTTCCGCAATTTTGACTTTTGTATTTGGGTAAGGTTTCCCCACTGAACCAATTTTAACAGCATGGGGAAGATTTATAGAAATAATACCTGTAGTTTCTGTCATTCCATACCCTTCCAGAATTGTAATGTTCATCCACTTAAAAAAGTTAAGAATTTTAGGTGAGATTGGCGCTGCTCCTGAAATCATATATCGTATACGACCACCAAAGATATCCTTTATTTTATTATAAATTAAATATTTAGCCAACCATACTTTTAACTTAAGGAAAAAAGAGTTTGATCCTTTGGCTATTGAAATTTCTTTTCCTATACCGATAGCCCAATGGTATATTTTTTTCTGAATCCAGCTTGCATCACTAATACCTGTAGCAATTTTTGCATAAAACTTTTCAAAGACTCGTGGTGTTCCAAATAATATTGAAGGTCCAACCTGTCTGATATTATTAGGCATATCTTCGATGCTTTCTGCAAATGCTGTTTGATTTCCATAAACTAATTTTAAAAAATGTCCCAAAAGTCTCTCCGCAATATGTGCTAATGGTAAATAAGCAACTGTTAAATCCTTTTGAGTGATATCAAGTATTTTAGGTAAATGTTGAATTGATGATATAACATTTGAATTGGTAATCATGCCAGCCTTTGGGTTACCAGTCGTTCCTGAAGTATAAATAAAGCTAATCACATCATTTGGATCACTTTTGTCTATATGTTTTTCAAAGGAATGATCATCAACTCCAGTCTGGACAAATTCGCTAAAAAGGGTAACATTTGGGATATCTTTTGGGGCATAAGAATCAAAAACAATTAATTTTTTGACATTGGAAACTTGATTCCAGATTTTAAGAATCTTATCCAATTGTTCCTGGTCTTCTAAAAATATGAATTTTGCTTCACTGTGTTCTGCGATATATCTAATCTGTTCCGATGTATTTGAATGATATATTGGAGCAGTAACACCTCCAATACCAATGATTCCCATATCACATGCAACCCATTCCATTCTACATTGAGACAGAATAGATATTTTGTCACCTTTTTTCATACCAGAAGATTTCAATGCAAGACCAATTTGTTTTGCCAGTTGACCATACTGTTCCCAAGTCTGAGGTTGCCAAATTCCTTGTAGCTTTTGCCAATTGGCAACAGATTCGGGTTTTTGATTCACATGGTACCAAAATGCCTTTGGAACAGTATTTTGTATATTAAAATCTGGATTCATGTCCGCCATAATTTCGATCGGCGAACGTATTGACCTTCACCTAAATACATATCACGTACTTTTTCTTCTTTATATAGTTCATCATATGTACCACTAAGGAAAATTTTTCCTGAGTTAAGCACATACCCATAGTCAGCAATCTTAAGAGCATGATTTACATTTTGTTCAACTAAAATGATAGTAACACCAGATTTATGGAGATTCTGGATAATAGTAAAAATTTCATCTACTAATTTTGGAGAAAGCCCTAGTGAAGGTTCGTCAAGGAGCAATAATCTCGGCTTTAACATAAGCGCTCGACCAATGGCTAACATTTGTTGTTCTCCTCCACTCAAAGTACCTGCTTGCTGATTAGCCCTGTTTTGCAAAATAGGGAAGTGATCAACCACTTCCGCAATCCTTCGTTGAAACTTCAACTTGTCTTTAATTAGAAATCCACCCATTGCTAAATTCTCATGAACTGAAAGCTCTGGAAAAATGCGCCGGTTTTCAGGTACAAGAGATATTCCTTTTCCTATTATTTTTTCCGGCTCTAGATTATTGATTTTCTGATCCTCAAAATGTATTGTCCCATATTCAGGTTCAGCTATACCACATATAGTTTTTAAAATTGTAGTCTTCCCTGCACCATTAGCGCCAAGGATACAAACTAATTGCCCTTCTGATACTTCAAGAGAAACACCATGTAAAGCTTTAACCTTTCCGTAAAATGTCTCAATACCAACGAGTTTAAGCATGAACATTTTCTCCTAAATAAGATCTAATTACATCCGGATGTTCTTTGACTTTTTTAGGATCTCCTATGGCAATGATCTTACCTGACTCTAGAACACATATACGGTCTGAAATTTTCATAACCAAATTCATATCATGCTCTACAAGAAGAATCGTTATTCCTAAAATATCTCTTATTTCTAAAATAATCTTACTTATTTCCAATGTCTCTTGTTCATTCATTCCTGAAGCGGGCTCATCTAAGAGAATCAATTTAGGTTTGCTGATAAGAGCACGTGCTATTTCAACTAATTTCTGTATCGCATATGGTTGACCGTTCAAATATTTTGCTTCAAAGTTATCTATGCCTAAAAATGACATAACTTCAAGAGCCATGGACTCTTCTCTTTCTCTCTCTTCTCTATATAACCAACGTTTAATTGTATCATTAGTAGATAATCGTTTGTGAGCGCCTAACAATACATTATCTAAAAGAGTCATATAGGGCACATTTTGTAGATTTTGAAAAGTTCGGGCAATACCAAGTTGCACAATATGATGAGACGGAAGATCTAATATATTTTTTCCCCTGTAATTAATTAAACCTTCCTGAGGTACACAGTAACGATTTATACAATTAAATAAAGTGGATTTCCCAGATCCATTAGCACCAATAAGCGAAAATATTTCACCTTCTTTTACTGTAAATGAGACACCATCTAAAGCACGTACTCCAGAAAAGTGCATATGTAGATTTTTTATAGATAAATCTTCCATAAAGCATAAGGCCCCTTTCGGGGCCTTATTTAATTATCTTTAATCTAGCCAATCGCTAATTTCAACCTGCTTCCCCCCTTGCAACTGAAGAAGCATCACTGACTCCACACCTGCATGATCATTCCGACTAAATGTAATTGGAGGAAATACACCACTATCCCAATTTTTTAAGTTCTCCAAAGCATTAATTAAACGTTCTCGATTAAGATTCTTACCAGCTCTTTTTATTCCTTCAACAAGTACTAATGCTGTTGCAAACCCATAATAGTGATAAAGTCCGCGCATTTTATCAGGAACATTATTTTTATCACATAATTCTCGATAAAGTTTTGGACCAGGATTATTGGATTCTGGGTGAAAAGCCCAATATGCAGTAATGAAATTTTCCCCTGCGTCACCAGCTAATAACCCGACTCTTTTATCTGTAGTAGGACCTAAACCATAGAAATTAGGTTTATAGTTCATAGCCTGTGCTGTTTTCATAATGGTTACTGGCTCTCTAACAATTCCACCTATGATCACATCCGTGCAGCCCCCCTTCATAAAGTTTGAAGTCTGACCAACAAAATCTGTAGCGCCTCTTTGGAAAGATTCTTTTTGGACTGTGATGCCATTCATTTCTTCCGCTTCAGCTGCTCCTTGCAAAGCATTTTCACCATAATCATCATCCTGATATGCAAACCCAATCTTTGCATCAGGATTTTTTGACAGAATATAATTAATCAAAATTTTTGTTTGGAGATCATAGCCTGCATCAGTGTGAAAAATATATTTAGCTCCTTGCCTTGACATATCCGACATTGTGCTAGAATTAGTTGCGGGAGCAATTAAGGGTATTCCACTTTCTTCTAAGATTGGACGAATTGCTTCAACAGGAGAAGTCCCAATTACATTATATAAACAAAATACTTGGTCTTTTTCTACTAATTTTTTTGCTGCAGTTACTGATTTTTGAGGGTTATAGCCATGATCTTCAGTAATCATCCGTATTTTTCTTCCGTTTACACCTCCTTGCTCATTAATATAATCAAAATACATCTGTGAACCTCCTGGGATAAGTAACCCAAGTTCCTTAATTGGACCACTCAAGTCTTGAATATTTCCAATAAGAATCTCTTCATCTGTCACACCGGGAGATGACGTTTGGTTAACACATCCAATAAGTAAAATAGATGAGTATACAATCATGAATAAATATTTTTTCATAACTACCTCCTTGTTTTTAAGTAAATCGCTTTCGCGGATTAAAGGGAAACATTTTCCAGTAAACTCTCATTTTTAGCCACATTCCATAGAATCCAAGTGGTTGGAATATAATAAATATCAGCATAATTAAACCGAATATGAATGCCTGAAAATCACCTGTCTCCAAATGAATATACTTTGAAAGACCATCTTCAAATAAAGGAATGAACAAGTTTTCCATTAAAACAATAAATAAGGTACCTAATACTGCACCATATATTGATCCAGTTCCACCGATCATTATCATTACTATAAAATAAATAGATAATAATATATCAAAATGATCTGTTGAAATAAAATTACTTGTATGTGCAAATAAAACACCAGCGAGCCCAGCAAAAGAACCTGAGATAAAAAAGGAAATCATTTTATATTTTGCCAAATTGATTCCAGATGCTATAGCAGCCTGCTCTGAATCTCGAATAGACATGAAAGCACGACCTAATTTAGATCTAACCATTCGACGACCAATTACGATAGCAATGATTACAAAAAAATAAATGATAAAATAATTTTCCCAATCGCTGTTTATGTTCCATCCGAATAACTTAGCATTTGATACGCGAAGACCCGCCGAACCTCCGGTCCAATCACTAAATACAATAATTAATCTTTTAACGATAAACCCAAATCCCATCGTAGTTAAACCAAGATATATACCTTGCACACGCAATGCTGGGAATCCAATAATAAACCCAAAACAGCCCACTAACATTGGAGTAAAAATCAAGGATAATTCAAATGGTAGGCCCAACTGATCTACCATGATGGCTGAAAAATATGCACCAAGAGCTAAAAACGCAGCATGTCCTAGAGACATAAGTCCTGTATAACCACTAAGAATATCTAATCCAACAGTAAGGATTATATAAATTCCCGCAAGGTTAATTACATAGAGATAATATTTATAACTAAAGGTGGCACTTTTAAGGATAAATGGAAAAAAGAATACCAATAAGATTAACAAAGGAATCCATTTAAGTTTTACATCTTCGAATCTACTTTTCATCAAACTCGCTTGACTTTTGCAGTACCAAACAAACCATCAGGTCGGATCATCAGAACACTAATAAGTACAATCCAAACAATAATATCATTGATTTCCTTAATCCATGGAAAATAGAATGACAATGTTCCCAAGCTAACTGTTTCAATTATTCCGAGAATTATACCACCTATCACTGCTCCTTTAATTGATCCAAAGCCACCTAATATTGCCGCAGGAAAAGCTTTTAATCCCAAATATGCCATGGAAGTATCCATCAAAGCCATTCGTGGTGCCAACATTATGCCACTAAGAACACCAACTATTGATGCAAAGATCCATACATAGCGATAAACTTTATTTACTGGGATACCTAAAAGTTCAGCTGCCTCTGAATCAGCTGAAGTCGCTTTCATCGCAATT
>CEQF01030073.1_pt1 | contig 16958 bp, 14 predicted proteins | sample 530821 | NCBI WGS metagenome assembly CEQF01 (sample SAMEA2621003, study PRJEB7988) | marine metagenome | isolation source: saline water (ENVO:00002010), including
CGAAAATAGAGGCCGTAATTGCATTTGTACTCTTCGTGATGACGCTGATGGTGGCTCGCCGTTATCAACCAGCCTCCCAACCTGGAATGAACCAGCCACTTCGGGAACATCTCCCATCCCATGTGATTGGTGACGCCCATTACCGTCATCACGAGCAAAACCACGCCAAGCATGGCCACGTGGATGGGGATCAGGCAGACAAGCGCCGGGATCACCACCGCGCCGGTCAGCGCTTCCCACGGATGGAAGCTCATCGCTGCCCAGGCCGTAGGCGGGCGGCTGGCATGGTGTACGGCGTGCATGGTGCGAAACCACGCTGGCCGATGCATCAGGCGATGGGTCCAGTAAAACCAGCTGTCATGAGCCAGTAGGTACAGCATCGGTGCGACGGGCAAATACCACAGTGGGTAAGCGTCCCAGTCTGTGTAGATCCGCGTCCATCCGAGCGCCTGCCAGCCCCAGGCAACCACACCTGCCGGTATCCCGTAGATCGCGGCAGAGGCGAGCGACCAGCCGATCTCCTTGCGGATCTGCGTCCCCAATTTGGCGTGATAGCCGGGCCGGACGCGGTTGGTTACAAAAGCGAATAAGCCGCTCGCGGCGAGGTAACGGACCGCAACGATAGCGGTCATCGCGAGTACTGAAAGAATTATGGCGCCGAGCATCTTGCCTTGATGGTAGGCGGCAATGCACCTTCCGGAAACAACGAAAAGCTATTCCGGTATGCCCCAGGGTGCACATTGTGGGTCGAGTGCAACGGTCGCGCGGCGCAGTGCGGCACGGGCAAGCCGTTCGACCTCGACCTTTCGGCGCGCCGCGGCAAGCGGGTGTAGCGGAGCAGGCCGCAGGATTTCGCCATCGTAACCGTCTGCCACGATGATCCCGCAGCAATCCGGACGGTAGCCTTCGCCTTCTAGAGGACTGCGATCCAAGCCCGGCGGCACACCCCAATAGAAGCGATCGCAGAAATCGAGATAATCGGGCCATTTCCCGTCGCCCAGCAAATCTGCGCGCTGGACCTTGATCTCGACGATTATGACGCGGCCCTTGGAATCCACGCCCATCAGATCCGCTCTCCGCCCATTTCTGAGCGGCATTTCCGACAGGCACCAGATGTCATTACGCGCAAAGAGCCGCGCGATGCCTCTTGCGACTACTCCGGCTTTTTGCGCTTCCATTACTGAGTTCAACATGGGTCGTGAATGGAACAGATCGCGAACGTGCGCAAGATCGAATTGTTGCGCAAAGATCTGGCCGCTCATCGCACAGCCAGCAGCCCAACGTGGTAAACAAGCTGTTAAACAGACCAGCAGCGTTCTAACCAATGGATTACCAAAGTACGTTTGGGCACAACTGGAATGAGATGAAGCCGATTTTCGCCTTTTCCGCCGCCATCACGGCGATCACGTTTTGCACACCGGCCGAGGCGCGCCAAACCGAAGCCATGTTGCACGTCAGCGCGGTGGTAGAGGAAAGCTGCAGCGCGAGCGCCGATCCATTGGACTTTGTTCTCGATACGACCGTTGGCGTAAGCGCACATGGGCAAGCGTCAATTGACCTGTCGTGTTCGGGGCCAACCGCATTCGAAATAGCCTTGGATACGGGGCAAAACGGCGCGCGGCGCATGTTGGATTCAGCGAGCGGGCAGACGCTAGCTTACGAAATCTATTCCGATGCAGCACGCAATGTAAGGTGGGGCAACGCCTCGGGCGTCGATACAGTTGCGGGTGCGGCAGACGCGAATGGCAAAGCCACGTTAACCGCGTATGGCGCAACTTTCGCGAATGTGGAACGCGTGGCGGCCGGAACCTATTCTGACGCGGTTGTTGTAACCGTCAATTTTTGAAAATCAGCGATCGTAGGCCAGATCGACGATCGCTGAACGCGAAGCATGAAATTCGCGCCACAGCGTGAGCGCCGCTGCGGTCGTGTCCTGGCCACGCGCGGTCAATGACAGCAAAGCACGCAGCCCTGGCTGCATGATCGCTGCAAGATCATCGATACCGCGGGCAATCGTCTCGAAGCGCCAGCCGCTCAGTTCGGCAGCGCGAAGCGGCAGCTTGGCGATCTGCTCTGACTCGGCCTCGCGACCTAGCTGAGCCAGATTGGCCACTGCCGCGGCGGCCTCGTGCACCGCTTCCCACTGCTCACAAAGCCTGCCCAGTTCCGGCAGTTCGTGCGGGCTGCAGCTTTCCGGAGGGAGCATCATGGCATGTGCCAGGTCGAATTCGTGCGACAATGCGTTCATGGCTTTGAAGAGTACAAACCCCATCTTGCCAAATCGCTAACGACGCTGCTGCGTATCCAGCCGTCTTTTTAAGACTGGCGAGCCGCCCCGCGCTTTGCTAAGCGCCCCGCTCGCCATAAGGTGAACAAAGCACCCGTAGCTCAGCTGGATAGAGCGCTGCCCTCCGAAGGCAGGTGTCAAGCTAGTTTGTGCGGGAAGATTTGAAAGAATTGGTTGGAATTTTAATAGCTTAGATGGATACGAGGATTGGGTTCACATCGCAACTTTTTCCGCGTAAGCATCGCGTAAGCAGAAAGCACCCGTAGCTCAGCTGGATAGAGTGTCGCCCTCCGAAGGCGAAGGTCACAGGTTCGAATCCTGTCGGGTGCGCCAGCTGCCAATTTCAAGATCAATTTTTTGGCCAGTTCCAGACTGTCCGCTTGAGGTGACGAGCGGACGCAAAGCTGCCAGTCGGCTGACGACGCCATTTCAGCCATTCACCCGGAGGGAACCTCTAAATGAAAGCGGACCGGCAGATTACTACCCTGTTCCGATGCTCTCTTCTTCATTCTAGCGCCCGCCCACGAGCTGATGCTTCCGGAGGCGGCGCCGGTGGAATTGGAAACGGGGGAGCTGGCGATGGCGGACCCGGCGGTCCGATTCCGCTAATAAAAGCAGGAGCCGCCCCACATTCCACAGCTACAGGGTCGTCCCGAAGCGATTTAACTGCGTCACTCTTCTCATCGAATCCGCTGACAGCCCACTCATGAGTAAATAAGGCTCGCATAGGCTCTACTGAATACAGTTGACCCTCGGGCATGATCGGAAGGAAGCGACGACCGTCAGTTAGAGTGAAAATGACGCAACCACCTTCATGAGAGAAGCGGCCATCGGTCAGGGTGCCGTCGAAACTGTTCGGTTTGGCCCATTCGTAAGCAACTCTGCCTTGAGCGTCCTTTTGCAAGCCGCCCTCGCTGCATCCGTACAAAACGAGAAGCCCCGCTGCTGGCCAGCTTAACTTTCGAATCCGCTTGAACATGCAACCGCTTTGATGTTCCTTTACGCGCATGACAAGAGTTTAGGTACACGTCAGCAATCCACCCCATTGCCGACATTTGAGTGGAAGCGACGCGCTCCCGATAGCAGCCGTTCGCTTGCTGGCGCGGCGAGCGTCCAGAAGAGGACCCGCACTTCAAGTGCATGTAATTGTTATATTTTTTGAAGTTTTGTGGCCATGGAAATTTGCCCCCAAGTCTTGCCCCAGGACCATTTTTCAGCGTCGATTTGATGCCAGAATTGTCCCCATTCGTCCAGTCTCGTTCGCCCAAATTCAGCTAGCCCGGTAGCCAGGACTACTCAGAGACCGAATGGCGATGTTAGTCCCGACTTGTGAAATTCGCTCGCGAGATGAGCCTTGTGTCATTCGTTAGACACCCCTATTTTGCGTGTAAGCGCGAGGGTCAGCTTCGCCAACGGTATAGCCCAAACGTGTTTCCGGTCACTCCTGATGGCTGATATTGGAAAAAACCGGGCTTAGGGGTCGCTCTCTATGGAGAGCGGCCCCTTTTCATTTGTCATTCGGAATCGAAGGAACTGCTACTTGGAGAGGTGGAAAGAGGTTTGATGCCATCGCTTATCGAAGTGCGCTGTATGGAATAGAGCCAAGAGCCTTCGCTGGCATTTTGGGGAACGCTGTGTATCCGGGGCGCTGGATATTCCGCCTCGTCTGATCGTAATAGACCGATAGGATTCCTGACAAAAGAAACTGAAAGCTGTGGTGTAGCTGGTCTTCAGCTAGTCTCAGGAAAAGGTATTTCGCCTTCATATTATTCGTTGTCAGCTTTTCGGGCGGACGAACCTTGAAAACATACCATCCTGAAAGATCACCGATAAATCCGATCATGTCGTCGAAAGTCACGGGCGGCGTGTACAAATCCAAAAGCTTTTTGAAAATTCGTTCTTCCTTTGCTGCCGCACTGTCGGATAATTGGGATCCTGCGCCCACCAACGCGAGAAAGGGGCCGCGGCGACGTTGAGCAGGGTCGTTTCGATCGCAGCGACAAACATGTGAAGCATTCAGCAACGTTCCGCACTCGGCTTCGATGTCGGCGTCTCTCAGGGTCTTCTTGACCGACAAAATCGCGACGACGCCTTCAGGGGGAACGATCGCCGTTTCTCCCATTCGCTGGAACACTGGATAGGTGCCAGTATCATACACGATTATGTCTAGCTGGGTTGAGTGTATGTCCACTTCACCTAACCTGAACCGATCATTCTGGCCGGTTTTCACTGCTGGCCGGAGAACGAAGCCCGTGAGGACCTCTAAATCTTTTGGCAGGTACTTTTGAAGGTAGCTTCGCAACAGCGCTTCGACATAACGTCCGTCTTCACCTCTGTGCTCCGCTCCTGCCGTGGCTGGATGCGGAAGCAATGTCTCAAATTGCCGGTACACGGCCAGTAGAGCACCGACCTCTTGATTCCAGAACTCTCTTAGTCTTTCACCGTCCATACCTGCCCTTTTGACCTCCGAGACTTCGATCAGCAACCAGCTAGACGCAATTTCGGAACTGCTAACACAAGAGCACTGGCGTTAACTTCCAAACGTAGATCATCTGAATTTCCAGTCCCGCACATGAAGTGCTCGCTTGCGATGGACAGACCACTGACCCCGCTGGCGCGCATGGCTAAGCCATGCCGCCTGCCTTCCGGCGAGGATGGGAGGGGGAGGGAAAACCGCAAATCGATGCCCTGGCGCGGGCCAGCGGGCGTCAGCCCGCCACCCGGGGGCGTCTATTTGCGGTTTCGGGAACGAGAGGGCGAAGCCCTTGGCGTTCCCGCGCAAGGATCGCGTCAGCGAGCCGCACAAAGACCGGCACCCTTGCAACGGCGCGAAGCCGCCGGACACCCTGCGCGCGCGGTCAGTGCGCCAGCGGGCGTTCGGCAATGAGAGGGGCAAGAGTGCCTGCGGGTTAGCTCAAAGACGCCGCCCCCTCAGGAGCGCTGGAAGCGCGGGATAGAGGGCTTCCTTCAGAACCTCCCGCTCAACTTCCAGCTGCTCCTGATCGTCACCCGAATGGGCCGGGACTACAGGCCCGGTCCGCGCAGCGGATAGAGCAGGTTGCCCGAAGGGCAGCCACTCAATCACTCAGTTGATTTCCCGCCTCAATTGATTGTGCCATCTTGTGATTCAGCTTTCCCTCTGCCTTAGATGCGCGCCATGAATGCAGTCGAAATCGAAGAGGCAATTTCAGAACTGGCCGCCCAGCCATTTGACCGGGCTGAGTTTCCATTCGCGTTTCTCGAGGCGTTCGGACGCAAGGCGAACACGCTGAAGCAATTGCGGGCCGGGACAACCAATGCCTCGGACCTTCCCGGCGGCGTCCTCCAGCGCAACAATATCCATATTGCCACTTGTGATCCTGGCGCGGTCGACGAGACGCTGAAGGCCCTGCGTGAAAGCCCCAAGACGGGCGGGGCGAAAGCCAAATTCATCCTCGCCACGGACGGCACCGACTTGCAGGCGGAGGATCTGGTCAACGGCGAATCCGTCGCCTGCGCCTATACCGATTTCCCGAACCACTTCGGCGCATTTCTCCCCCTCGCGGGCATCACAACCGTCAAGCAAATCCGCGAAAACAGCTTTGACATCCGCGCCACCAGCAAGCTCAACAAGCTCTATGTCGAGCTACTGAAGGAGAACCCCGACTGGGCCACGGCGGAGCGCCGGCCAGACATGAACCACTTTATGGCGCGGCTGATCTTCTGCTTCTTCGCGGAGGATACCGACATCTTCAATGGCGAGGGCCTGTTCACCTTCACCGTCGAGCGGTTCAGCGACCGGGAAAGCTCCAACACGCACGAAATCATCTCGAACATTTTCCGCGCCATGGACACGCCAACGCGGCACGAAGGCAAGCTGAACCATTGCTATCGCAAGGCGGAGAACATCCCGCCCCACGCCGACGCCTTTCCCTATGTCAACGGCGCGCTGTTTTCAGGCAGCGTGGAGGTCCCCCGCTTCAGCCGCATGGCGCGCAGCTATCTGCTGCATATCGGCGGGCTGAACTGGAAACAGATCAACCCCGATATCTTCGGCAGCATGATCCAGGCGGTCGCCGATGATGAAGAGCGCGGAGCGCTGGGCATGCACTACACCAGCGTGCCGAACATCCTGAAGGTGCTGAACCCGCTATTCCTGGACGATCTTCGCCAGCAGTTGGAGGAAGCGGGCGACAATACCCGCAAGCTGCTCAACCTGCGCAATCGTATGTCGAGGATCAGGGTGTTCGATCCAGCCTGCGGATCGGGCAATTTCCTCGTCATCGCTTACAAGCAGATGCGCGAGATCGAGGCTGCGATAAACAAGCTGCGTGGTGAGAGCGAGCGCGACAGCGACATCCCGCTCACCAACTTTCGCGGGATCGAATTGCGTGATTTCCCTGCGGAGATTGCGCGCCTCGCGCTGATCATCGCCGAGTTCCAATGTGACGTGCTGTATCGCGGCCAGAAGGAGGCACTCGCTGACTTTCTGCCGCTCGATAGCCAGAACTGGATCACGTGCGGCAATGCCTTGAAACTTGACTGGATCGACCTTTGGGGAGCCAGCGGCTTACCTATAAAAGTGAAAAGTGACGACCTTTTCGAGACCCCTCTTGAACAAGCCGAGATCGATTTCGAGCATAAGGGAGGCGAAACCTACATATGCGGCAATCCGCCATTCAAAGGGACGCGGAAACAGGAGCAGCAAGAAAAGGCAGACTTGGAATTTGTGTTTTCTGGTCTGACTTCAAAGTGGAAGAACGTCGATTACGTGGGTGCTTGGCTAATGAAGGCCGCGATGTACAACGAGGTTTGTCACGCCCCCTTCGCCTTCGTCACGACCAACAGCCTCTGCCAAGGGCAGCAAGTCCCCATCACGTGGAAACTTCTGCTCGACCGGGGCTTCCGTATTAGGTTCGCTCACACTTCTTTCAAATGGTCGAATCTCGCGACAAACAAGGCTGGGGTAACGGTTATCGTGACCGGAGTGGATCGAGCGCCTGGCGGCGCTCGGCATCTTTACACTGGCGAGAATGTCCGTGAGGTCGCCAACATCAACCCTTATCTGACCGAACACCAAATCACGGTGGTTCCCGCTTCCAAGAAACCAAAATGGACTAAGGTGCCTATGGAATATGGGGTCTACTATTCGAAGTCAGCTGGTCTGATGCTCGATGGTGAAGAGAAGGCTATGTTGCTCGATGACGGTGTTCCAGAGACGATGATTAGACAGTTCATCGGATCGACCGAGTTCATTAATGGGAAGCTGCGATACTGCCTATGGATAGATGACACTGAGGTAGAGAAAGCGGAAGAGTTTCCCGTCGTGAAAACGAGGATCCAAGAGGTCAGGAGGGACAGGCTCGAAACGTCCGACGCTGCGGTCAACAAGCTGGCGGAAAGACCGCATCAGTTCAGAGAGCGCAAGGGGGATGATGCAAAGAAGATATTCGTTCCGATCGTATCGTCGGAGAACCGGGAGTTTTTTCCGGCAGGTCTTGCCGACATCTCTGTGATACCCACTAACAAAGCCTTTTACATCCCGAACGGGCCGCTTTGGACTCTTGCCGTTATCTCATCGAGGCTGCACCTCACTTGGATAGATACAATCTGCGGTCGGCTAAGGACTGATTTCTCCTATTCGAACACTTTGGGATGGAATACATTTCCGTTACCTAGTTCTGGCTTCACGACCCATCATAAGAACGAGCTGACACGCTGCGCCGAGGACATCCTCCTCGCTCGCGAGGCGCATTTCCCCAAGACCATCGCCGAGCTCTATGATCCGGAGAAGATGCCCGAAAACCTTCGCCACTCGCACGATCGAAACGACGAGGTCTTGGAACGCATCTACATCGGCCGCCGCTTCAAAAACGACACCGAACGCCTCGAAAAGCTGTTCGAACTCTACACCAAAATGACCAGCGCGAAGGCGGCTTGATGGCAGCGCAGACTCGTTCCTCGGAATGACTGTCTGCGCCAAATGCGGTCAGCCGGTTGAATTCCGCTTCATGGACGGTCGACCTATACCCCTTCATTTCGAGGGTGGATGTTCAGGTAGTCAAGGCGCCACCGGTGGCGAGCGCGTGCGAAAGAGTGACGGAAGTAGCTGCATCCGCACGAAATGCCCGAAGTGCTCCGAAGCAGTGTTCTTCATTCGCCACAACGGAGGCAGCGTCTGGATCGATCCACCGCTTGCCCCCCCTTGGTACCGGCACGGTTGCATGGACATGGCTGGCCAATCAGCTTCAAGCGGTCCGGGTCACCGAACTTCGATTGTCGATGCCGGACTGATTGATGAGCTCGGGGAACGAGAGGGCATAATTACCGGTGTCGTCAAGATCTCCGAGATAAGCGAGGATCGACGGCGCACTCTTCTTACAATCGAAGTGGGCGAAACGGAGGATCTCGTCATACTGGTCAAGGGCGGCGCAGACTCTTTTGTCGGCACGATTGTCATCGTGGACGGTCCGCAACGTCTGATCTTTTGCGCAGATGAAAGGCGTTTTGCCTTTTCAATCCCCAATACGCTTTCCATTCCGCAAGCTTTCATCGATGCCGGAATCGATCTGCCCGAATCACTTGGTTCGTCGAAGGCGAGGACACTTCGATCTTCCATCGAACCTTCCCTGCCCGGAGAGCTGACCGATAAGCAACGCCAGTTGCTGGCGAAATACAAGGCAGCAGGAGGCGGCGGGAAATGGAAGCTACCAAGTCTCTTGCAGTTGATCGCAGTCCTGAAGGGAAACGAGAAGGACGAAGCTGCTCACTTGGCTGCGGTGATGATCCTCGAAAAGGCTGAGAAGCATGGAGATTGTTCTGATGCAGCCGAACTCGCCAAGCTGCTTTCCCCAGCTAGGAGGGAAAGCTTGCGAGCATGGTTTGCCCGCTTTTCGCCAATCTCGGTCGACATCAGCAGAAAGCAGCACAAAGCGCATTTCTTCAAATCGGCGAAAGGGGAACGAAAATCCTTTGATCTCCCTGCCGCTCGCCGGACCCCGTTCTACAAACTCGCTTCCCGCTGAGATTTCTTGACTTCGCACCCTTGGGGGGCATATATCTCATTTGAGATACAGGAGGTGTTATGAACGCTCACAGCTCTATGATCCATGTCCGTATGGACAATGATCTGAAAGACCGCGCGACCGAGGCGCTGGCGGCGATGGGTCTGTCGACCGCCGATGCCGTGCGCCTGCTGTTCCATCGCATCGCCACCGACCAGGCCTTCCCGCTGGAGCTCAAGGTTCCCAATGCGGAAACCCGCGCAGCGATGGAAGAGGCTGACGAGTTCTTCAAGAATGGCGGCACGCCGCGTTTCGACAATGCTGACGAAATGTTCGCCGAGCTCGAGCAAGAGAGCAAAGCTCTGCGCGAGGCCGGAAAACAGAAGTCTTGAAAAAAGCGGCTGCGAGCAAGCGCACCGCGCTTCCCCGGACGATTGGCTATGCGAAGTCCTTCCTGAAGGACTTCGAGCGGCTATCGCGTTCGGGCCGATACGATATGAAAAAGCTAAAACAGGTCATGCTGCTGCTCATCGCCAATGACGCGCCGCTCGGCCCCGAATGGAAAGACCACGCACTCAAGGGCGAATGGCAGGGTAACCGCGAATGCCATGTTGGTGGCGATTTTCTGCTGATCTACCGCGTGGAAGACATACCGGCACCCGGCGGCGGCATATTCTTCACCCGCGCCGGGACACACAGTGAGCTTTTCAAATGAGCGCCAAGGATCAGATCATTCCCGCCGTATCGTTCACGACCGCCCAGACCGGCGCGTCGGCCAAGTCGGACGAACTGGGCATGCGCCCTATGCAGGCGCAAGCCTATGAGAAGCGCGGCGAGCAATATCTGCTGATCAAGTCCCCGCCCGCCTCGGGCAAATCACGGGCGCTCATGTTCATAGCGCTCGACAAGCTGGCGAACCAGAATGTCCGGCAGGCCATCATCTGCGTGCCCGAACGCTCGATCGGCGCGAGTTTCAGCAGCGAACCACTGAGCAAGTACGGTTTCTTCACCGACTGGACCGTCGGCCCGCAATGGAACCTGTGCAACACCCCGGGTGCCGATGACCCCAAGGTCGCGAAGTCCAAGGTGAAGGCCGTCGGCGAATTCCTTGCGGGTGATGAAAAGGTGCTCGTCTGCACTCATGCGACATTCCGCTTCGCATTCGACGAGCTCGGGCCGGAAGCGTTCGACAACCGCCTAGTCGCGATCGACGAGTTCCACCACGTCTCCGCCGATGCCGGCAACCGTCTTGGCGCGCAGCTCGCGCAGCTAATCGGGCGCGATAAGGCGCATGTCGTGGCGATGACGGGCAGCTATTTCCGGGGTGATGCGATTCCGGTGCTTGCGCCGGAAGATGAAGCCAAGTTCGAGACGGTCACTTATACCTACTATCAACAGCTCAATGGCTATGAGTATCTCAAGACGCTCGATATCGGCTACAGCTTCTACACCGGGCCTTACACCGAAAAGATTTCGGCGCTGCTCGATCCGACGGTGAAGACCATCGTCCACATCCCATCGGTCAATTCGCGCGAGAGCCTGAAGGACAAGCACCGCGAGGCCGAGGACATCATGAACCACCTCGGCGACTGGCAGGGCATTGATCCCGAGACAGGATTCCACCTGATCAAGACGGCTGCCGGAAACGTGATCAAGGTGGCCGATCTGGTCGACGACGATTCCGCAAAGCGCGACCGCGTCGCCGCAGCCCTGAAATCGCCCGACGCGCGAACGGATCGCGACTTTGTCGACATCATCATCGCGCTGGGCATGGCGAAGGAAGGCTTCGACTGGATCTGGTGCGAACACGCGCTGACGGTCGGCTATCGCTCCAGCCTCACTGAAATCATCCAGATCATTGGCCGGGCAACCCGTGATGCGCCTGGCAAGTCCCGCGCTCGTTTTACCAATCTGATCGCCGAACCGGCTGCGGACAGCCCGCTCGTAGTTGACGCGATCAACGATTACCTCAAGGCGATTGCGGCGAGCTTGCTCATGGAGCAGGTGCTCGCGCCCCGCTTCGACTTCACCCCAAAGGACGCAGGGCCGAAACCGGACTTCGACTACGGGCCGGGTGGATACAAGGAAGGTGAAACCAATTTTGGCGTGAACGATCACGGCCAGATGCATTTCGAGATCAAGGGTCTCAAACTGCCAAAGAGCGTCGAGGCAACGCGTATCTGCCGTGAGGATCTTAACGAGGTCATTGCGACCTTTGTGCAGGACAAGGCAGTCGTCGAACGCGGCGTATTCGACCCCGACGTGGTTCCAGAAGAGCTAACCCAGCTCAAGATGGGCAAGATCATTCGGGAAAAGTATCCTGAGCTGAGCGAACACGATCAGGAAGCGGTCCGCCAACAGGCGGTTGCAGCGATGACGTTGACCCAACAAGCCAAGGCTGTCCTGACAAGCGATGGTGAAGGCGAGATCAAGGCAAATACCGCCTTCATCGAAGGTGTGCGCAGGTTCGCGCTCAGCGTGACGGAGCTCGACATCGATCTCATCGACCGGGTCAATCCATTCGAGGCAACGATTGCGGTCTTGGCTAAGTCCATGGATGCAAAGACCCTGTTGCAGGTTCAGGCGGTCATCAACGCAAAGAAGGACAAACTGACCTACGAAGAAGCGCGCGCACTCGCCGAGCGCGCGCTGGAGTTCAAGCGGGAGCGCGGACGGCTGCCGTCGCTGACTTCTCAAGATGCGTGGGAACGCAAGATGGCCGAAGGCATCGCTTTCCTCCAACGCCACGCAGCCAAAGAGGCCAGCAATGGCTGAATTGAGTGACCTTGAACTGCTGGCCGAGCTTGGTGTCGAAACAGCACCAGAACCGGTTCGAAAGCTGACCCCGCTTCAGGAACGCATCGTAGCGGGATTCGAGGACATACAGCGTTTCGTCAAAGAGCATGGACGGCTCCCCAGGCATGGGGAGGATCATGACATTTTTGAGCGACTCTATGCTGTCCGCCTTGAGAAGCTTCGCGCACTTCCCGAAGCGCAACAACTCTTGGCAAGCATGGACCCGGACGGCATTCTGGATGGAGCCGAGCCGTTAGGAAAACCATCGGACGAACTCGACGACACTGCACTTCTGGCAGAACTTGGAATCCAACCAGGCTCCGAAGATGACATTACAAAGCTGCGGCATGTGAGTTCTCGGGCCGAGAAGAGAGCGGCTGAAGAGATTGCCAACCGTGAGAGGTGCGAGGATTTCGCAGAGTTCAAGCCGCTGTTCGAGGAAGTGCAGGTCGATCTGAAGGCCGGTAGCAGACAGGCCAAGGCGCTCGGCAATTCCGAGGTCACGCTGGCAGAAATCCAGCCGGGGAATTTCTTTATCGTCGGCGGACAACTCGCATACATCGCCGCCTCGACCGACGCCTTCACAACTCAATATGAGCGCGCTGATCGCCGTGTCCGAGTCATTTATGACAACGCAACCGAGGCGACGGTCCTTTCACGCTCTTTCCAGAAGTCGCTCTATCGGGACGAGTCCGCTAGGCGCGTGAGCGAGCAAAGCGCAGGACCGCTTTTTGGAGACACCGCTGAGCCCGACGATCTGGAGAGCGGCACGATCTATGTACTCCGCAGCAAATCCTCGCATCCCTATGTCAACGAGCATCGCGAGCTGATCCATAAGATCGGCGTTACAGGGCAGCCGGTCCTCAGCCGGATTGCCAACGCGCGTAACGATCCGACTTTCTTGCTCGCGGATGTCGAAGTGGTGGCCAAGTACAAGCTCTTCAACATCAACCGGACCAAGCTCGAACGGCTGATCCATCGTGCCCTTGGGCCCGCTCGCCTGGATTTGTCTGCAGGCGATCGTTTCGGAAAGACCGTTCAGCCACGTGAGTGGTTCTTTATTCCGCTTTCGATAATCCACGAGCTGGTCTCGCGGATCAGTGACGGGTCCATCACGGAGCTAAATTACAACCCCAAAACTGTGAGCTTCGAGACGATATCCTGAGCACTTATGAGTTGGCCGTTTGCTGATCGACGGTTTTCGGCGCCAGGCGGGCGAAAGCCGACCGTCCGCTATGCGCTTGGAAATCCTAAGCAGTGGGGGCGCCCGTGATATAAGAAGTGCTCGCATGATCGTCAGCATAATGTCTGCCCAGCGGCGCCCTTCGTCGCGGGTTCAATTGGCAGCATCGCGTCAAAGCGAAAGGGCTGAAGGGGCAGGTATTTGGCGCTGACCTACTAGCCTGTAGAAAGGCCGTCGCCTGAAAAGCGTCGGCTTTACTCCAGAAGCGCGGAAGCAGGCGAAACTGTGAGCTTGGGCGGCCGACTAGGTTGCGGGTCGACTAGGTTGCTGGCTTCACCCTTCGAAGCGCGATATCGCCGGTCGTCCTTCGGCTCGTGTAGTACTGCCCGGTGAGCAGATCTGGGTCGTCATCTAAAGCGATTTCAAGCCAAGCGACGCCGTCGTGGTCGCAGGAACGATAAGCTACCTGAGCCTTCGGCTTGTTTGAATAGGCATACCACAGCCGATACCGGTCGGCCTCAGGCTCAGCGTGGGGGAAGACGCGGGTCGACCACGAATCGCTCTCGCGTGTTTTCTGGCGAACATGCACACCAAGGATTCCTTGCCTGATCGTCACTTGGGTATCGATGGGGCCGGGTGGCACTCCCGTCGCAGGATCGATCCACGTGGTTTGCAGGGTCCCTTCCCATACCCCATTCAGATCTGGAAAGAAGGCGCGATTTAGGAAGGGAAGCCGTCGCCAAACAGCTCGCCAGGTCCAATTAGCAACGGAGACTATCCCCGTACCTATGATGGTCGCCACCAGAGAAACGGACTTCAGCGGCGAGGGCCTTGATCCCGTCCACCATTCTGCCGCACCCTGCACTCCGAGCAGAAGAAGCGCTGTCAGGCCGACGAGGATCAACACCTGCGAGCGCTTTGAAAGTAACGACCACATCACGCGGTCAATCGCGCGAGTGCCGCGTCAACAAAGTTGCGTGCGTCGGTCAAAGTCCAGGCTTGGCCCACATGAAATAGGATCTTGATCTCGTTAATCTCGGTCGCTTCGCGCGCGAATTCGTCATCTGCCAAGAGAACCTTAAGGCGGGTCAACACCCTCAGCAACCGCCCGAAACGATCATCGTCTTCAAACAAGAAGTAACTGTCTTCGACGAGGTAGACCAGACACTCAATCAGAAACGAGGGCAACCTTCGATTGATCGCCCCAATCTCACAAAGTTCGTAACTAAGGCGCTTGGCCGCTCGAACCACCCGTTTGAATCGATGGGCTGTGTTGGAGCGCTTAGCGATGCCGTTGGCGTGGTGTTGGGACGGGAAGTTCCAAGTTTCGGATCGATCGGCGCTTCTAATTCCGATGCCATCCACCGTAAACAAGCCACCGCTCCCCCTCATGACGTAGCGAAGCTGGAACGCGGGAACCAAGTCCACGTCGGCATGCGATCCGTCGAATCCGTCGACCGATACTGCCTTCTTACCGACAGTGACATTGTCTTTCCCGAAAACACGGCAACAATCGGCGGCGAGTTCATCGCGGAGTTCCCGAGCGACATCATCTAAGCTTTCGCCCAACGTTACGAACCCTAGTTCCCCATCCGCCTCGGCAGCTGAGACCCCTTTTTCATAGCGCACCATCAACGTTGGCAGCTGCACGCGGAGATCCATATCCGCCTCCAAGCGCACATTCGTATTGTTGAAATAGCTGCCTTGAGGTTGGATAGCGACGCTTCTAGCCGTCAGTTTAGGGTTTTCTCGTACGAGGTTCGTCGCAATCGTGGCCGCTTTAGCAATCTTCGCTTCTTCATGGTTACTCGGAGGGCGCTCCCAGTGTGCCAGGCGATCATTCCATGAATTGCGGCTGCGGCTCTCCGCTATAGCCGCTTCAACAATCCAAGTTAGGCGGTCGGCCATACATCCTCCTGCATCAACCGAGCGAAGATGGGGCGTTTTACATCCCCTTCGAGTCCTGGGAGATGCCCTTCCCAAAATGGCACACGGAGGGCGAGCCTCAATCAATCAGGTTGGTTTCTGCCAGCCGCGCTAAACAACGATTTGAAATGGGGCAGGTAGCGGGCTGGCTTCATTGCGGACCAATGTGGGTGAAAACTGCCGTCCGATCGAATTCATGAAATGTCTCGATGCCAATTCAGATTAGTTATTGACTTGAGCGCCTACGCGATATGCGACAAACGCCTTGTCTCCGTCATGCAAATACAGCTTCAGGCTCATGATCCGCGTCGTCGGGTCCCTTTCCTCGATATGGTCGAAGCATTTTCGTAGCAGCTTCCATACGTCCGGGATCGCAAGCTTGCTGCCCGGAACGAGGATCGAGAATTCACGCCGGACGATGAGCCCGGCATGATAATGCTCGAAGCCGCACCGGACTGAGACGATAGGGTCTTTCATTTCGATCGCTCGATTCTGGGTGTAGGCCCAAACATCGAAATCCAACGAAAACAGCTCAAGTTCGGAACGGCTGCTCGAAGCTTGCAATCGGACCGTATCCACGAGTTGCCCATCCTTCTCACATGCTTGCACGGCGTTTCGGAGCGCCGAAAGGCAAAGTTTGCTGGACACGACTGTCGTCGGATAGCTCATGTCTAATACCAGCACCCGCTCCTTGTTGAGCCGATGTGTTTTCACCTTGATCTTGGTTTCATGACCCGTAGCGACCGAGATTTCTCGGAACACTCGCAGTGCGGCGGGCCCGTAAATGTCATCAAGCGATTCCTTGATGACGACGTCGCCAACTACAGCACCTAGGAACCGTGCTGCACCTTCGTACTCATTTTGCTTGTTCGGATCCCAGCGCTGCGGGCTCTTGAGGGAATGATGACGCAGCTTTCCACGAAGGAGCACCAAGGCTCGAATCTTGTTGCGGGTGGAATCCCCAGGTTTGAAGAGATTAAACGCCTGCGCTCCAGTCGACTTTTGCTGGACGAACGCCTTCGCATTGTCCTCGACCGCCTGACAGAGCTCTACCTGCTTCGACAGGAGGTCCGTCTGCTTTTCGTTGCCGGTCTTTCCATCGCAGAATCGCGTCTCGAGAAACAGATACATGTTATTATACGCGTCGATGTACCGCCCAGCACCGTACGCGAGTCGCCCCTCGCGAAAATGCGAGGTCGATTCGATTCGGTCATCGGAGATTGGACCGACGCAAAACGCTCTTCCGATCTGCTCGAAATCGCACTCCCGGTTCAAACTATTGTCGGGGTTCGATCGAAATGAGCTGATATGGATACTTGCTTCTTCACTCACGTCTTCCGCACGGAAGCGTAGTTCGTAATTGTCGTAATCTAGATCGACAATCTGTTGGCCGCTTACGACAGCCTGCCAATTCATTATGCTTTTCCGAGCTAGGGAGGCATGCTCACCTCCCGTTATTGTTATGTGCGGAATCTCGGCCTCTGACCGGGCAGGTTGCACGTGCGGAGCCTGTGCGACGTCCACGCCGGAGAAGGCGACGCAAACGCGCTTCAGTACGTTGGCTTCACGTTCGAGGAAAAAGGTTCTGTCGCCCAATTCGATGGGCCAACCTTCCATCACTTCAACATGATTCTTTACATCGAATGCTACTGTGACGATCATCCCCTGACCTTGCTCGGCGATGCGTTATTCAGCAAGCCACGTTTTGGTCGTCGTAGGATAGCCGGCTTGCTTGACCGGGCACTAGATTTTCCACGGCTGAGATGTGTCCCCAGCGTCTAAC
>CEQF01092215.1_pt1 | contig 16276 bp, 21 predicted proteins | sample 530821 | NCBI WGS metagenome assembly CEQF01 (sample SAMEA2621003, study PRJEB7988) | marine metagenome | isolation source: saline water (ENVO:00002010), including
AACGAGAAGCGGATGTTGCAGCAGTCGGTCGACGCGCTCTTTGACAACAACCGCTGCAAGCGACCGGTGCTGGGGTCGTCGAACCGGCCGTTGAAGAGCCTGACCGACATGATCAAGGGCAAGCAGGGACGGTTCCGTGAGAACCTGCTCGGCAAGCGCGTCGACTATTCAGCCCGTTCGGTGATTGTCGTCGGTCCCGAACTGGAACTCCACCAGTGTGGCCTGCCCAAGAAGATCGCCCTGGAGTTGTTCCAGCCCTTCGTGATTCGTCGCCTCAAAGAACTCGGTCATGCCGACACGATCAAGAGTGCCAAGCGGATGCTCGAGCGGAAGGACGACGACGTCTGGGACATTCTCGACGAGGTGATCACTAACCACCCGGTGTTGCTCAACCGCGCGCCGACGCTGCACCGGATGGGAATCCAGGCTTTCGAGCCGACCCTGGTTGAAGGGAATGCGATCCGGATTCACCCGCTGGTCTGCAAGGGGTTCAACGCGGACTTCGACGGTGACCAGATGGCGGTGCACCTGCCGTTGTCGATCGAGGCCCAGGTCGAAGCCACAACGTTGATGCTCTCGACCAACAACATTTTCTCCCCGGCCAACGGCGCACCGATCATCAGCGCCAGCCAGGACATCGTGATGGGCTGCTACTACCTGACTCTGCCCAAGAACGATCGTCCCGGCGAGGACATGAAGTTCGCCTCGACGGCGGAGGTCTTCATGGCGCTGGAACTGGGGCGCGTCACCAGGCACACCCGCATCAAGCTCCGCCTCTCCGCCGACAAGGAAATCCGGCCGCTGCCACCAGAGGACTACCGTCCCGGCGGGCTCCTGGACACCACCGTCGGACGGGTGGTCTTCAACGACATTCTCGATCCTCACATGGCCTACTACAACCTGACGATGAAGGGCAAGGACCTGGCCAACGTCATCTCCGACTGTTACCACCACGACAAACTCGGTCGTAGCGACACGATCAGCCTGCTGGATCGGATGAAGTCGCTGGGGTTCCAGGAGGCCACCCACAGCGGACTCTCGTTCGCCACCTCCGACCTGCGGACACCCGACAACAAGGACGACGTGATCGAGTTGGCCGAAAAGGAGGTCGAAAAACAGCAGAAGCTCTACGGCCGCGGCATCATCACCGATCAGGAACGCTACAACGCGGTGCTCGACCAGTGGACCCACGCTCGCGAGCGGATCACCAAGGATATGATGCGTGAGTTCGAGCACGACGATCGTCCCGAGGAAGATGGTTACGTCAACCCGATCTTCCTGATGGCCAACTCCGGTGCCCGGGGTGGTGTCGAGCAGATCCGCCAACTGGCCGGGATGCGTGGCCTGATGGCCAAGCCGTCAGGTGAGATCATCGAGACGCCGATCAAGGCAAACTTCCGCGAAGGGCTCTCGGTGCTGGAGTATTTCAGTTCCACACACGGGGCCCGCAAGGGACTGGCCGACACGGCGTTGAAGACCGCTGACAGTGGCTACCTGACCCGCAAACTGGCCGACATCTGCCAGAACGTGGTGGTCACCGAGCCCGACTGCGGGACGACCGAGGGGATCACCAAGGGCGTGGTTTACCGGGGAGAAAAGGTCGAGGTCGGACTGGCAGACGCGATCCGTGGACGTGTCAGCCGGACCAACATCGTCAACCCGATCACCGACGATGTGATCGTCCGCGAGGACGACCTGATCGACGAGGCCAAGGCTCGCCAGATCGAAGAGATGGGCGTCGAGAAGATCAAGGTCCGCAGCCCGCTGACGTGCCGAACGAAACTTGGTATGTGCCAGCTCTGCTACGGTATGGATCTCTCCAACGGCAACATCGTTGAAGAGGGACTCGCCGTGGGCATCATCGCCGCACAGTCGATCGGCGAACCGGGCACGCAACTGACGATGCGGACCTTCCACATCGGTGGCACCGCCTCGCGTGATGTCGAGGAGAGTGAAGTCCGGACGCGGCACCCGGGTCGGATTCGGTTCGAACGTGTTCGCAGTGTGGGGCCGGATGGCGAAAAAATCGCACTGGGCCGCAACGGGGAAATCGTGATCCTGGAACTCGTTGGTCGCGAAGGCCGTGAGCGTGAGCTCGAGCGATACCGCGTGCCCAACGGTGCGAGGTTGATGGTCCAGGAATGGGATTCGTCCGATCCCGAATGCGAGATTCCCGAAGGCGCCGAGGGTGATGGACTGAAGGGAATCAAGGGAGTGTGCCGGGAAGGCCAGCCGCTGTGCCAGTGGGATCCCCACTCGGTTCCCATCATCGCGGAGGTCGGTGGCAAGGTGAAACTCGAGAACTGCAAGGAAGGCAAGACGATCAACGTCGAAATCGACCCCAGTGGTAACATTCGCCGGACAGTGATGGAGTACAAAGGCGAGAAGCACCCCCAGATCAGCCTGGTCGACAACTCCGGTGAGACGCAGGCGTTTTATTACCTGCCGGAGAAGGCAAGTATCGAGGTCGATGAGGGGCAGAAGGTCGCAGCGGGTGACCTGTTGGCCAAGACGCCTCGCGAAGCCGGCGGAACGCAGGACATCACCGGTGGTCTGCCGCGGGTCACCGAGTTGTTCGAAGCTCGCAGGCCGAAGGATCCGGCGGTGATTGCTGAGATCGACGGAGAGATCGAGCTGGCCGAGGAGACCCGGCGGAACCAGCGGGTGATCAATGTCCATCCGCCCGACGAGGCCGGGGAACCCAGGGCGCACTTGATCCCGCACGGCAAGCAGCTGCTGGTCCATGCCAAGGACCTGGTTCGCCACGGCGATGCCCTGGTCCGGGGGCCGTTGGTTCCCCATGACATCCTGCGGGTTTCGGGTGTCGAGTCTGTTCAGCAGTATCTGATGCACGAGATCCAGAACGTCTACCGCTCGCAGCGGGTCGACATCGATGACAAGCACATCGAGATCGTCATCGGCCAGATGCTCCGGAAGGTGCGTGTCGAGGACGCCGGTGACACGCACCTGCTCGAGGGTGTTGTCATCGACAAGATCGAGTTCCAGGAGACCAACGAGCGGGTGCGGGACTGTGTCAAGGTGGCCGAACCCGGCGACACCGATTTCAAGTCCGACGACATCGTGCCCAAGGAGGTCTTCGACGAGGTGAACGCCGAGATTGAGGCGTCTGGTGAGACTCCGGCCACAAAGTCGAAGCCGCAGGAAGCCACGATGACGATCCAGTTGTTGGGGATCACCAAGGCGGCCGTCCAGAGCGAGAGTTTCGTGTCGGCAGCCAGTTTCCAGGAAACCACCAAGGTGCTCACCGAGGCGGCCTTGGCCGGCAAGAACGATCTCCTGGTCGGGCTCAAGGAGAACGTCATCCTTGGCCATCTTGTCCCCGCCGGTACCGGATTCCACATGCACCAGGACTCGGAAGTCCGTATCCGGCCCGAAGCCCTGCTGGAACTGGAAGCGGAGAAGGAGCGGCTGCGATTGGCCCGGATGAAAATGTACAACGGCGAGGAGGAGGCGGCCGCGGCCGCGGCCAGTACTCCACCAACCCCAGCGGCCGAAGAGCCCGCCCAGGAGGCTCCGGGAAAGTGACCCACGATCGAGGGGTGGGACCCTCCGGCTCTTCGAATCCCATCGCTTGACGGCGCCCCGGGGGCGCAATAGAGTGGGCGATTCACGACTGTTGCCCCGTTATTTTCAGGCGGACCCTGTGCCGACGATTAACCAACTGGTACGCAAACCGCGGCGGCGGAGGCGTTCCAAGAGCAACACGCCATTGCTGGAAGGCTGCCCGCAGAAGCGGGGGGTTTGCCTTCAGGTGAAGACGGTGACTCCCAAGAAGCCCAACTCGGCTTTGCGGAAGGTCGCCCGTGTCCGACTCTCTAACGGCAAGGAAGTCACCGCTTACATTCCCGGTGAAGGCCACAACCTGCAGGAGCACTCGATTGTGCTCGTTCGCGGTGGCCGGGTGCGTGACTTGCCCGGTGTCCGATACAAGATCATTCGTGGGGTGCTTGATACGCTTGGCGTCGAAGATCGTCGCCAGGCTCGCAGCCGCTACGGAGCCAAGAAACCCCAGTAACACCTGGGTGTGCTGACCGTTGCCACCCTGGTCCTCCCAATCCGATTCGCCCGGTTCTTCCCGATGCCCAAGCGTTTTACTGCCAGTGCCGCTCAGTTGAAGCCCGATCCTCGGTTCGATTCCGTGCTGGCCTCGAAGTTCGTCAACTGCCTGATGCACGACGGCAAAAAGAGCATCGCGCAGCGGGTCTTCTACAACGCGCTGGATGTGATCGGCGAACGGGTCTCGGGAGAGGAGCCCATCGAGGTCTTCACGCAGGCTATCGAGAACATCAAGCCGATGATTGAAGTGCGGTCCAAGCGGGTGGGCGGAGCGACCTACCAGGTGCCGACACCGGTCAATCAGAAGCGACGTCAGACCTTGGCGATCCGATGGATTCTGGCGGCCATCCGGGATAAGAAGGGACGGCCGATCCATCTGCGACTGGCCGAAGAGTTGATTTCGGCCTTCAACAGGGAAGGCGCCGCGATGACCACCCGGGACAACGTTCACCGGATGGCCGACGCGAACAAGGCCTTCGCGCATTTTGCCTGGTAAATCGGCTGCTGGTGGCGATGCGACCGCGATCGGGCGAGTCCGCAACATCGGTATCGTTGCCCACATTGATGCGGGCAAGACGACCACGACCGAGCGAATTCTCTTTTACAGTGGGCAATCGCACCGGCTCGGCAGCGTCGACGACGGGACGACGATCACCGACTTCGATCCCGACGAAGCCCGCCGCGGCATCACGATCTATTCGGCCGCCATCACCTGCCAGTGGCAGGGCTCGACGATCAATATCATCGACACGCCGGGCCACGTGGACTTCACGGCCGAAGTCGAACGCAGCCTGAGGGTGCTCGATGGGGCGGTGATGATTTTCAGCTCCGTCGAAGGTGTTGAGGCTCAGAGTGAAACGGTCTGGCGGCAGGCCAATCGCTACGACGTGCCCCGGATCTGCTTCATCAACAAGCTCGACCGAATTGGAGCGAGCTTCGAGCGGACTTTCGACGAGATCGTTGACCGGTTGGGCGGCCAGCCACTGGCACTTCAAATTCCGCTGGGGGAGGGGCCCCTGGGAGATGCCCGGGACGGTTTCCGCGCGGTGATCGACCTGGTCAGCCGCCAGGTACTGAGATTCGATAGCCGCGAGGATGGGGCGGAGATCATCGTCGAGGAGGTGCCCGAGGAACTGGACGAAGAGGTCGAGGTCTGGCGACGGAGATTGCTCGAGGCCGTCGTGCTGCTTGATGACGATGTGCTGGAGACCTACGTCGAGACTGACGATGTGCCGGCCGAGGACATTCACAAGCTACTCCGCAAGGGGACACTGGCCGGCGTTTTTCAGCCAACCGTCTGCGGCTCGGCACTCGACTGCATCGGTGTACAGCCGTTGATGGATGCGGTCACCGCTTATCTCCCGAGCCCGCTGGACCGTCCTCCGGTTGTCGGGATTCCCGCCGATGCCGTGAAACTCACGGGGAAACAGGCGCGTCGCCAGGCCCGAAAGAAGGCGTTGGAAGGCGATGAGAGCGAGGAGGTGGTCGGGATCGAGCGATCCTGTGACCCCGACGCGGCGTTCTGTGGACTGGTCTTCAAAGTCCAGTCCGATGTCCACGGGGATCTTTGCTTCGTGCGGATCTATTCCGGAACGCTCATCGGCGGAACCCGTGTGGTCAACGCTCGCACCGGTGACAAGGAACTGGTCAATCAGATCTGGCGGGTGCAGGCCGATGATCGGGAGAAGATCGAGACCGATCGGGCGATTGCCGGGGATATCGTGGGCGTGATTGGCCCCAAGGTGGCCGTCACCGGCGACACCCTCTGCGACGCCGGTGAGCCGGTGTTGCTCGAGTCGATCGATTTTCCGGAAACGGTGATTTCGATGGCCGTCGAACCCGACACCAGCGCCGAACGGAAGAAGTTGGCCGAGGTGCTCGAACGTTTGGCTCGACAGGACCCGACCTTCACCGCCCGCGTTTCGGAGGAAACCGGCCAGACGATCATCAGCGGAATGGGTGAATTGCATCTGGAGGTGATCCGCGAGCGGATGCAGCGAGATTTCGGGTTGACCGTACGGGTCCACAAGCCGCGGGTGAGCTACCGCGAGTCGATCCGGAAGGGGGCCGAAGCGACGGGTGAATTCCAGAGAACCTCGGCCGGTGTCTCACAGTTTGCCCGCGTGCGGTTGTCGATCACGCCGACCGCCGAGGAATGCGCCGCCGAACTCGAAAGTCATCTCGACCCATTTGCCCTCTCGCCCGTGCTCGCCGAGTCCCTGGTCCAGTCGCTTCACGAGGAACTGTCCGGCGGTGGCACGTTGGGGTATCCGTTGATGAACGTGAGAGTGCAGTTGCTGGAGGTCGAGGTGAGGGAGGAAGAGACGACCGAGGTGGCGTTGCAGGCGGCGGCCAGTGACGCGATGCACAGGTTGTTGACCGAGGCGGGAGTGGTGTTGCTGGAGCCGGTGATGCAACTGGAAGTCGTCACCCCAGATGAGTTCCTCGGTCCGATCCAGGCTGACCTGAACGCTCGCCACGCCGTCATCGTCAATTCCCAACGTCGTGGTGACCTCGCGGTGCTCAATGCCGAGGTCGCCCTGGCCCGGATGTTCGGCTATTCGACACAGGCTCGCAGTCTCTCACAGGGCCGCGCCACCTACTCGATGGAACCTCTCAAGTACGACGAGGCTCCGCGAGATGTGCTCGAAAGCATGCTGGGCTGAACGCACGAATCGGTCGATTTGTGAGCCGGGAGAATCGGCTGATTCGGAGATTGTCTTCTCCGGTTTTCTGAGGGGTTTTCTCGTCCTGTAGCCGCTTCGGTTTCGTTGACAAAGCCCACGAGCGTCTCTAACATGGCCCGTTTTCCACCGTTGGAGACCGCTTTGCGCTCGCCCGGCGTTGTCGGCGAGGTGCGAGGGGGTCGGCGGTGACATTTGAACTGGAAAACGGTCCGAGAAGGGCAGCGGAACGTGGCGGGACGAACGGGTCGGTTGCTCGACTCGGTTCCGTGCACTCGCCCGAGGTCTCGGCCCGTCGGGAAATATTTTTTCGGGTGTTCGCGAACCGGTCGCGAACGGATTGAAGATTAGGGGGAGCCTGAGTGGCCGACGCCAGTCAAAAGCGGTTCCGAATTCGTATGGAGGCCTTCGACCATTCGGTCCTGGACCAGTCCGCGCTGGAAATCGTGGACACGGCCAAACGGACCGGGGCCGAGGTGCATGGTCCGATTCCCCTGCCGACACGTATTGAACGTTACACGGTGTTGAGGAGTCCTCACATCGACAAGAAGTCGCGGGAGCAGTTCGAGATTCGGACTCACAAGCGGCTGATCGATATCGTCCAGCCGGGACCAAAGACGATCGACGCTCTCAACAAGCTGTCGTTGCCGGCCGGAGTTGACATCAAGATCAAGGCCTCCGGCTGACCCGGCCCTCCACGGGCCGGAATCTTCCGGCAGGTCACCACAATAAGGAAACGGGTTACATGCCGGTCGGACTTCTGGGCCGCAAGGTCGGAATGACGCAGGTCTACAGCGATGACGGGGACTTGATCCCGGTCACCGTGGTCGAGGCCGGTCCGTGCGTTGTGTTGCAGTTGAAGACCGTCGAGCGGGATGGATACGAGGCGGTGCAACTGGGTTACCTGGACAAGAAGCGACCCGTCGGTGGCCGTCGCACCCGGAGCAGCCAGGCCAGTCGCAGCCAGCGCGGCCACGTGGTCGGGTTGTCGAGCAAGCGGTCCAAGGCGAGGGCCGAGGCGGGGGTTGAGCCGGTCGAGAAGGCCAACTGCGAGCCCAAGAAGTTCGTTCGCGAATTCCGCGTCGACGGCGAAAACGTCGACCTGGAGGTGGGGCAGACCTTGACGGTGGAATTGTTCGCCGAGATGTCGCACGTCGACGTCGTGGGGACCAGCAAGGGGCGTGGCTTCGCCGGTGTGATGAAACGACACAACTTTGCCGGGCAGCGAGCCAGCCACGGCGTGAAGCGGGTGCACAGGCACGGTGGCGGAATCGGCATGAGTGCTGATCCCGCGAGGGTCCTCAAGGGGACGCGGATGCCTGGCCGTTTCGGGAATGCTCGTAGCACGGTCCGCCACATGCAGGTGGTCCGGGTCGATGCCGAGACCAACTCGATGCTCATCAAGGGCGGCGTGCCCGGTCCCCCCGGGGGATACGTGCTGATCCGTCCAACCAACAAGCTGGGCTGAAATACGAATTGAAAACTCGGTCGATCGGGCCGGGACGCTGAAGTGGATTCCTCGACATGATCACCTTGCCGATAAAAGACACGAATGGCGACGAGGTCGGGTCTTACAAACTCGATCTCGATGATTTTGCCTTGCATGTCAACAAGCAGTTGCTGCACGACGTGGTGGTGATGTACGAAGCCAACCAGAGGCAGGGGGCTTCCAAGACCAAGTCGCGGGGCGAGGTCCGTGGGTCCACCCGCAAGCTCTATCGTCAGAAGGGGACCGGGCGGGCGAGAGCCGGCATGAAACAGTCGCCGGTTCGTCGTGGTGGGGGCCACACCTTCGCCAAGCGGCCCAAGGACTGGTCGTACCGGCTGCCCAAGAAGGCGATCCGTAGCGCGACCCGGCAGGCATTGCTCAGCAAGTTTCGCGATGACGAGGTGACGCTGCTGCAGGATTTCGTGATTTCCGAGCCTCGCACCCGGCACGTCGCCGCCGTGCTCGCAGCCCTGGAACTCACCGAAACCTCCAGCCTGCTGGCGATTCCCGCTCATGACACCGACATCTGGCGGGCGGCTCGAAATATCCCCAACCTGTGGGTCTCGCCCGCCGCCGATCTCAACGCCTACAAGTTGCTCCACCAGAAGCAGTTGGTGCTGACGACCGAAACTCTGGACCTGCTCCGCGAGGGGCCGCCCAAGACGGTGTCGGTTGGAGCCGACGATTCGGACGAGGCATCGGGTGAGGAGGAGGCCGACTGAGTCGGCTGGGAGCACATACGATGAACCAGACATCATCTTCAACGTCGAACGAGACCGCCGACCACAAGAGCGGGTTGGATCTCGAAGCCTATCAGGTGATCCTTCGCCCGGTGGTGACCGAGAAGAGCATGGAGCAGTCCCAGGACAACGAACTGAACGCGTACACGTTCGAGGTGCACCAGCAGGCGGCCAAGGATCAGATCCGGGCCGCCATCGAGGAGCTCTTCGACGTCCGTGTCGTGGCGGTGAGAACCCAGAAGCGGCAGGGCAAGCCCCGTCGTCACAAGAACCGCCAGGGACACACCAAGAGTTGGAAGAAGGCGGTCGTCAAGCTGCATGAAGAAGACCACATCACGTTCTTCTAGGCCGCTGTCCGACATTGCCCCGACAAGACACGCAGACACAAACAAACAAGTCGACACCACCCGCCAGACCAGGACATCCACGGACCCGCTCGGACGCTTCATCACGGAGCCCCGATCAGCCAGGAAAGCCAGCTACGATGGGGATTCGCAAGTACAGGCCGGTGACCCCCGGTCGCCGTGGCGCGACGGTGAACGATTTCACCGAATTGACTGATCGCCGGAAGAAGCCCGAGCGACGGTTGACCAAGCTGCGGAAAAAGACCGGTGGGCGGAACAACCAGGGCCGGATCACCACGCGTCACCGCGGCGGTGGCCATAAGCAGAAATACCGCATCATCGATTTCAAGCGGACCAAGGACGGCGTGCCGGCGAAGGTGGCGTTTATCGAGTACGACCCCTGCCGGACGGCCCGGATCGCTCTGCTGCACTATGTCGATGGTGAGAAGCGGTACATCCTGGCCCCTGAAGGGATGGTTGCCGGTGACCAGGTGATGAGTGGTCCGGGGGCCGAGCCGAAGGTCGGCAACTGCATGCCCCTGTCGAGAATTCCGTTGGGGACGACGATTCACAACATCGAGATGCAGCCGGGGCGCGGAGGGCAGTTGTGCCGCAGCGCCGGTGCCGCCGGGGTGCTCAACGCCCGCGAGGAGAAGTGGGCCCAGATCACGTTGCCCTCCGGAGAAGTCCGCCGACTGCCCGCCGCGTGCCGTGCCACGATCGGCCAGATCGGTAACCTGGAACACAGCCTCGTCGTGCTGGGCAAAGCCGGTCGCAAGCGGTGGATGGGGCGTCGGCCTCACGTCCGTGGCACCGCTATGAACCCGGTGGCTCACCCGATGGGCGGAGGCGAGGGTCGCAACTCCGGTGGCCGTCACCCTTGCAGCCCGACCGGCGTTCTGGCCAAGGGTGGCTCGACCCGGAAGCGGAAGAAGGCGTCGTCGCGGGCCATCGTTCGTCGTCGCCGGTCACGTCGTTATGGACAATTGAAGATCTGATCCCGGGCTATCCGGACAGGGAACCCCGGGCACAATAGAGAACACAGCGAGAGATGACTTCATGGGACGCTCACTCAAGAAGGGCCCCTACGTTGACGAAAAGCTGCTCAAGAAAATTGAGCATCTGGATGTTGACCAGCGAAAGGAGCCGATCCGGACCTGGGCGCGGCGGAGTACGATTGCGCCGGAGTTCATCGGTCACACGTTCCTGGTGCACAACGGGCGGGCTCACATCAGCGTCTACGTGACCGAAGAGATGGTTGGCCACAAGCTGGGCGAATTCGCTCCGACCCGAACCTTCCGAGGGCATGGGGCCAGGGGCAGTCGTTAGAGGGCTGTTCGGGAACACTGGACCAAGAGCAAACACACAACACACACAAGGATTGGCCGCAATGGCCCTTATCAAGGCATCACATCGCTACGCACGGATCTCGGCGACGAAGGTCCGTCCTCTGGCCGATCTGGTCCGCCACCAGACCGTCGAGGACGCGCTGGATTCGCTCAAATATCTGCCCAATCGTGGTGCCAGGATGCTCGAACAGGTCATCCTCAGTGCACAGTCCAACGCCGCAGAGATGACCGCACACGTCGGTCGATTGAAAATCACCGAGGTGCGGGTGGACGGTGGCCCGATGTTCAAGAGGATCCAGCCCAGGGCCAGGGGCATGGCCTTCGTGATTCGCAAGCGGCAGTGTCATATCCACGTGGGGATCGATGTTCCCGAGGCGGGTTAGCAGGTCAGTAACGATTCAAACGCGGCCTGCCACGGGCAGGCACAGGTTCGTCAGAACACAGGACGGGGCCCGAAAGGGACGAAGGATAGCGGCATGGGACAAAAGGTTCGACCGACCGGATTTCGGGTTGGCGTCGTCGAGGACTGGCGCAGCCGCTGGTATGCATCGAAGAGGGAATTCGGCGACCTGCTCATCGAAGACCACAAGATTCGGTCGTTCGTCAAGGAGAAGTACAACTTCGCGTTGATCTCTCGGATCGAGATCGAGCGGACGCGGGACGTCGTGGTCGTCCACCTGCACACCGCCCGACCGGGGATCATCATCGGTCGCAAGGGGCAGGAGGTCGAGCGTCTTGAAGCGGAGCTCGAGAAGTTGACCGGGCGACGGATGGAATTGAAGATTGTCGAGATCAACGATCCGCAGCGGAACGCGGTCCTGGTGGCCGAGGACGTGGCGGCTCAACTTTCGAAGCGGGGGAGTTTTCGGCGGGCGATCAAGCGGACGCTTGACCAGGTCATGGAATCGGGTGTCCACGGAGTCAAGATCCAGGTCTCCGGGCGGCTCGGTGGTGCCGAGATGTCCCGGACCGAAAAAGCCAGTCGTGGCTCGATCCCGCTTTCGACTCTGCAAAGACACATTGAATATGGATTCGCAGTGGCCCAGACCGCCCAGGGAACGATTGGGGTGAAGGTCTGGATCCACCACGGTACGTACGCGAGTAGCGAGGAGTCTGGCGATGGCGCTAATGCCCAGGCGGGTGAAGCACCGCAAAAGCCAAAGAAGGCGCATAAAAGGTAACGCCACACGTGGCAACACCGTGGCTTTTGGTGACTGGGGACTCCAGTCGCTAGAGCCGGGGCACGTGCGGGCAACAACGATCGAGGCGTGCCGGATTGCTGTGACGCAGTACATCCGGGGCGAGGGGAAACTCTATATCCGTATCTTCCCGGACAAGCCGGTCACGGCTCGGCCATTGGAAACTCGGATGGGAAAGGGCAAGGGAGAACCGGATCACTGGGTTGCGGTGGTCAAGCCCGGCACGGTGCTGTTCGAGGTTTCGGGGATTTCGCACGAAGCCGCCCGCGAGTGTTTTGCTCGGGTGGCCTACAAACTCCCTGTCCGCGTTCGCTTGCTGGGACGACTCCCCTCGGTCTAGCACTCACTCGCTTCTTCAACTCGCAAACAGATCAACAACCGACACCAGGACACACGTTTCCACGACAATAGCAGGCGGCGACCAGACGATGACCAAGGCATCAGAATACCGGCAAATGAGCGACGAACAGTTGACGCATGAGTTGCGTCAACTGATCGAGGAATTGTTCCGGTTGACGGTGCAGGCAGCCACCGAGCGGCTCGATGCACCGAGCAACCTCCGCAAAATCAGGCGGGACATCGCGAGGGTCAAGACGATTCAGCGTGAGCGCGAATTGTCGGGAGAGGGAGAAGTGGTCGAGGACGTGGCTGAGGTGACCGAGGAAGCGGCTGAGGTGGCCGAGGAAGCGGTGGCCGAGACGGCGGCAGACGAATCCTGAACCGCAGAACAAATCACTGGAACAACCGCCTCGGGGTTCAAGCCGGGTCGGTCAACAGCAGAGAACGAGACAGCAGGCCATGAAGAAGAGACTCACGGGCGTCGTGACCAGCGACAAGGGCGACAAGACGCTTCGGGTCGAGATCGAGCGGCGGTATCGCCATTCGATGTACGGGAAGATCGTCCGCGGACGGACGGTCTGTTACGTGCACGACGAAGGCAACCTGGCTCATGAAGGAGACGTGGTGGAGATCATTGAGTGCCGTCCCCGGTCGAAGACCAAGCGATGGGACCTGGTGCAGGTGGTCGAGAGTGCCGCGGAGGCGACTGGTTAGAAGGGCCGCACAGCGAAGTGGAGAGACGGGATGACCGGCTCCCAAAACGGGTGAAATCATGATCCAGATGCAAACACTGCTCGACGTCGCGGACAACTCCGGCGCCAAGGTCGCGCGGTGCATCAAGGTGCTTGGTGGTACGGGGCGGCGGACCGCTGGGCTGGGAGATATCGTCGTCGTCAGTATTCAGAAGTCTCTGCCGGGCAGCCAGGTCCGCAAGGGAAGTGTCGAGCGGGGAGTGATTGTCCGTTGTCGAAAAGCCACCCGCCGCGCTGATGGCAGTTATGTCAGCTTCGATCGCAATGCGATCGTGTTGATCGACGAGGACCAGAACCCAACCGGCACTCGTATCTTTGGCGCCGTCGCCCGCGAACTGCGCGACCGGCAGTTCATGAAGATCGTCAGCCTGGCCAGTGAGGTGGTGTGAACGATGAAGATTCGCGAGGGAGATCTGGTGGTGGTGATTGCCGGCGAGGACAAGGGTCCCTCACCCCGCCGTGTCGTGCAGGTGCTTGACGGTGGCAAGAAGATCCGTGTTGAGGGTGTCCACCAGGTCAAGAAACACGTGCGTCGAGGTCATCCCAAGAGTCCTCAGGGAGGGCAATTGGAGATTGACCTGCCAATTGACAGTTCCAATGTGCTGTTCTACTGTGGCCATTGCGCTCGGGGCGTGCGGCTGGGCGTGAAATACACCGACGACGGCGGCAAGGTCCGCGTCTGCAAGAAGTGCGAAACCAGTGTCGGGACGGTCGGTGGACGCAAGGCCAATCGTCCGGCAGCTGTCTCGGGATAGTCGACCGACCCGGAATGAGAAACTCTCTCCAAGTACAATCAACAGCCAGATACCAATAACCAGTTTTCACGATCCGGAATCACACGGGGGCCGTTGAACCGGTCACCCAGGAGAGCACACGCGAGATGCCCCGGTTGAAGGACAAGTTTCGAGACGAGGTGGTTCCGGCGCTGAGGGACCGGCTGGGCAAGGCCAATGACCTGGCCGTGCCGCGTTTGGAGAAGATCATTATCAGCATGGGCGTCGGCGAAGCGATTCTGGACAGCAAGAAACTCGACGAAGCCGTCGTCCACCTCACCACCCTCTCGGGCCAGAAACCTCAGATCACCAGAGCCCGCCGCAGTGTTGCCGGCTTCAAGCTCCGCGAGGGCAATGCCGTGGGGTGTCGGGTCACGTTGAGGCGACAGCGGATGTGGGAGTTTCTTGACAGGCTGATCGCCCTGGTGCTGCCACGAGTTCGTGACTTCCGGGGACTGAATCCCCGTTCGTTCGATGGGCGGGGAAACTACTCGCTGGGATTGACCGAGCAGATGGTCTTCCCCGAGATCGATCCCGACAGTGTCAGCAACACACAGGGGATGAATATCACCTTGGTCACCACGGCACGGACCGACGAGGAGGGCCGCGAATTGCTCAGGGAACTGGGTATGCCGTTCCAGAAAGAGGATGAAGACTGATGGCCAGTAAGGCGAAGATCGAGAAGGCCAACCGGAAGCCGAAGTTCAGCAGTCGCGGCGAACGTCGCTGCCAGTTGTGCGGACGTCCCCGCGCGGTTTACCGCAAGTTTCGCGTCTGCCGCATCTGCTTCCGTGACCTCTGCCTTGATGGGCTGGTTCCCGGAGCCCGCAAGGCCAGTTGGTAGACAGCAACTCCCCCCCGAAGAATGCCGGGACCCGGCCGGCACCGCAAAGAGATCCACGACCATGATGACCGACCCGATCGCCGACATGCTGACCCGCATCCGCAATGCCCTGCGGATCGAGAGGCCTTCTGTCGAAATTCCCAGCTCCCGCGTCAAGCAGGGCATCGCCGAGGTGCTGCAGCGCGAGGGGTATATCTGGGATTTCGAGGTCGTCGAGCAGTTGCCCCAGAACGTCATCCGACTCAACCTCAAGTACGGGCCCAACGGAGAGGATGTGATCCAGTCGATCCAGCGCGTCAGCAAGCCCGGGCGGCGAGTCTACACCCGCAGCCAGGACAGCGAGGACGTGTTGCAGGGGCTGGGAATTTCCGTGATCTCGACCAGCCACGGTGTGTTGAGCAACCGTGAAGCGAAGTCGAAGGGCGTCGGCGGCGAGGTGCTCTGCGAGATCTGGTAAGCCGTTCCTCCAGGACAGACAACACGTTTCCTCTCACCTTTTTCCTTTTTCCCACACGCGACCCAAGGCCTGCTCGATGTCTCGCATTGGAAAACAGCCGATCCCGATTCCTTCCGGTGTGGAGGTCTCCGTCGATGGGACCGTGGTTCGGGTGAAGGGCCCCAAGGGGGAACTGGCACTGGATCACCATCCGGTGGTCGACATCGAGGTCGATGACGATCCGAGCCAACTGAGGGTGACCCGGCCTGACGACGGTCGGGCCAGCCGGTCCCTGCACGGATTGACTCGCAGCCTGATCAACAACATGGTCGCCGGGGTGGTCACGCCGTTCGAGAGACAACTCGAGATTCACGGTGTGGGATACCAGGCGATTCTCGAAGGCAACGTTCTGAATCTCAGCGTCGGTTTTTCCAACACCGTCCGGTTGGTGTTGCCCGAGGGAGTGGAGTGCACTTTGGCCAGCCCGACGATGGTCAAGGTCTCTGGTTGTGACAAACAGGCTGTCGGGCAGTTCGCAGCCGACATCCGTGCGGTGCGTCCTCCCGAACCCTACAAGGGAAAAGGGATCCGTTACCGTGACGAATTCGTGAAGCGGAAGCAGGGCAAGGCATTTGTTGGAGCCGGTGAATAAGTGGTCGTCCAGAGCGGTCACCAAGGCGGTTGACGAGTCATGAAAGCGCAAAAACGAATCTCGATCCGACGTCGACGGCGGGGCTTCCGTGTGCACAACCGAGTGCGACGGGATCGTAGCGGGCGTGCAAGGTTGAGTGTCTTTCGTAGCAACAAGCACATCTACGCCCAGGTGATCGATGACGAATCGGGTCGGACCGTGGCGGCTGCAAGTACGACCGAAGGTGATGGGCCAGGTGGGAATTGCGAGGCCGCCAAAGCCGTCGGGCAGCGAGTGGCCGAACGGGCGATCGAGGCGGGAATCAAGGAAGTTGCCTTCGATCGAGGAAAGTTCGGATACCACGGTCGAGTCGCTTCACTGGCCGACGCGGCGCGTGAAGCGGGATTGAGTTTCTGAGAGGAATCACATCGTCGGCAAAGTGGTTGAGCCGACGCGGAGAACAAGCACAAGCCTGAAAAGGCCGACCGGGATAGGCCGGGATAGGCCGGGAGCAGAGAATCGTGTCAACGGGTGGAACTGGCGGCGGACCGGGTGGCGGTGGTCGCGGTGGAGGTCCGGGCGGTGGTCGTGGTGGTGGTCCGGGCGGCGGTCGTGGTGG
>CEQF01153855.1_pt1 | contig 15984 bp, 36 predicted proteins | sample 530821 | NCBI WGS metagenome assembly CEQF01 (sample SAMEA2621003, study PRJEB7988) | marine metagenome | isolation source: saline water (ENVO:00002010), including
GCACATAGTTTTAATAACTACTTAAGGTCTTCTTCTTTTGATGCTTAAGCGTTTCACCAGAGCCAACGTTAATGGGGAGACTAATCGAGGTGGCGTTTATGCCTTTTATAACAAAGATAGGGAGCGAATCTATGCAGGCAGAGCAAGTGGTAATATTGGAGGTAAATGGGGAGATAACCCAAATGGTGGGAATTACCGTTACGGACTCAGACATCGACTACAAAGTTACACGCAGAAAGATGATCCGCGTGAGCATCCCACTAAGGTGGCACTCCGTCCAGAAATTCATTATTATCACACCAAGATAATAGGGAATAAGGTTGAAAGGCGTGCCACCGAAAAACGGTGGAAGCAGGGAAACAAACACAACCATTTCAAAAATGATGGGCATAGGGGTCATTGAGAGCTGACAAGAAACAGAAAATAAATTATGTAAAAGTTTTAATTAGCATTCATTATACAAGTGTAATTGGGAATGATTATTGGCGTTAATTTTATAATGAACTCGTATACGAATTCAAAAGGAGCGATCACACAATGACTTTGTGTAACAACGGCTGTGGTACGGAATTGGTTTTCGACAAGAGCAGAAAAAATGCTGACGGAACTAGGTTTATTCCGATCGAAAAGTCAACGAACGAGCCACACAACTGTCCAAAAAGCGACTATGCAAAGAAGCAGAGGGGAGAGGAGGAGCCAAAAAAAACACAAGTCCAACAGACAACAATTACTGACGAGAAGCCAACTCTTTCGGTTGTTGAAAGAGTCGGTATCTTAGAGTCAGCAGTTGCATCAATGCAGGCAAGACTGAATAAGTTAGACCCATTAGTGTGATGATGATGATGACGTTCGTGCATAACCGTCCACAAAAATGCACTCTTTTTTTTGCTGGGGTGCACATAATATGAAAGATACAGTTGATGTGATTACTACAATAGGCATTCAGAACTTGGAGAGAGGGATTAATTTTCGTGTTATACTTGACGTAAAGCCAACGAGCACTACGAATCACCAGTTTGCCAAGCGTTTTCCTGACGGCTTTAACCGATGCTACGACTTTGGGACATTTGTGGAAGCATACAAAATGTTGGAGGAATTGAATGAACAGTTGAGCTTACCACCACCACCAGTACCAAGTTCCAAAGACATCAAGGAATGGAACAAGTCAATAAAAGTTGAGGGTTATATATGAAACGGAAGACGTTTGACGAGGATGCTGATTGGCGTTTAAAGGAAGTACACCATGATATTAACAAAGTTGGCAAGAGCATCAACCATGCCATTCGCCAAATTGAGATTGTTGAGGGGTACTGTGTCAAGATGTCAGCAGCAATTGAGTTGCTGAGTAGGAGGATAAAGATGATTGAAGAAAAACAGGGCGGAGTGGCAATGCCACAAGATAATCCCAATGTAAACAGTCCAGTGATGAAGAAATTGAGAGATGACATTAGCAGAATGTATGCGAAGAAGGAGGCTGAGTGGAAGGATAGAGATATACGCTCACAGGGATTCAATCAGGAGGAGTACGATAAGGGCAATGTGCCAGATTGGTATGGTGCTGGTGATGATAATTTATGGAAAAAAAAAGATGAGGATGATGGACGATGACTAGGATTGATGGTAATAAAATTTTTCACGATGATGATGATGAGGACACAAGACCAAAGTGTTACAATTGTGGCTTTGATATGATTGACATCACAGCCTGTCACATGAGGTGTCCTAATTGTGGTACTGAGCATACTTGCAGTGATGCTTAATGGGTAAGGTTTACAGAATAAGGACACAAGACATAGGACGTTTTCTGCGTAGGGTTGAGCATCTGTTATGCTATCGCTGTGGTGTGGAATTGATTGCTGAAGAATGGGTATTCAGTAAGGCTAGCAGGGGTGACTGTTCGACTAATACTGAATTCAATGTTAGCCATAGACAGTTGAGGAATTCACATATTCCAAAGGTATACCATTTGGAATGTGCAAAGGAGGTGCATCTTGTTTGAGAGTAAAGGCTGATCCTGTATGTGTCGACTGCAATATGACACTGCCAATTAGTGTGGGTTGGAATAGGAAGTATTGTAATGCTTGCCAAAGGATTCGGATTAAGAAGTATAGAAAAGATATTTACCACGTCAAAAAGAAGTTTAGGGTAAAGCCAAAGAAGCATATCTGTACTGTATGTGCTGTGGCATTTGCATATACACAAGGTCAGAACAAGACTTGGAAACTATGCTTGGACTGTCAGTCCAAGTTCTATGAGAGATTGGAACAGGCGATATGCCTGTTATGTGGCAAGAGCGTGAATGATAACGTAGTTGGAAATGCCTTCGCTGGTAGATTTTGCAGTATGGCTTGCAGCATTCAGGCATTTGCATTGCGTAAAAAAACACATTCTTTATTAAATTCTGTCCACAGCAAACCATAAGAGGTGAATGATATTGGGAAATGATAATAAATTTGAAAAGGCAATTGATGAAGAACTGCTTCGACTGCAAGGCGAGATAACATCAACAAAGAATGCAATGGCAAAAGCAATGGCACTATATGAAGATTGTAAGAGTAAGCAACAAAAACTTATTGTAGAAATGAAAGCCGTTGACATGATGAAGCAGAGTTACAGCAAACCAGCGAATGACTTGCAACAGCCACCAGCAGATTATTTTGAGAAAAAGTCTGATGGTGGTGATGATGATGGTGAGGATAAATAATTGAAATGTGGTTACTGTGCAAAGGAGTTCAATTCGCAACCAGAAGCATATATAGTCTTAACAGCACACCAAATTATCCAGCATGGACACAGAGTCAACACCAACAACAGTAGCCGAGGACTCTATTTTAAGGAAGATTTCTAATCATTTGAAGAATAAACATAGTATGCACGCCTTATCTCATGAGGTTATTCCCACTAGGAGAACTATTGGTGCTGAAGTTGTCAATAGAATGCCAGCATTGTATATTCCAGAGTTGAAAGTTCCAATTGAAGTAACCGTCAGCAAGGAGCGTGATGATGATTATTTGGCACTTGGAATGTTGCCATTGGTTGCTGTGCCTAGCCGTATGCGTTTTGACTCCCCAGAGGAGTTTGTTGACTCTTTTATCGATTTCCATACAAAGTGGACTGAGGGTAGAATTTGAGGAACAGGCATGAGTGCAAACGATGTGGTATTACGCTAAGCGAGATTGGTATTCGTACCAAACCCAAGATTTATTGTCCGATTTGTAAAGATATTAGCAAATTCGAATCAACAGTAAGGTTTTGGGAGGCACGTAATGGTCACTAAGAAGGATAGGGTTTATGAAGAAACAAAGAAAATTGCAAAAAATCGGAGATTCCACAGCCGATGCTATGTCTGTTGGAAAAAGTTTGGAAAAGGATTCCATTTCCACCACCTTTGGTATGTCGAGGGTGAACCTATGTATAGGGATTATAGCTCTTCTACTGATTATCGTATTGCCGTTAATCCATATATTCGGAAAAGTCCACAGCAGTTCCTATTACTATGCACCGCACATCACAGGATGGTCGAGTGGCTCGCAAAAATGGGCAACGTAAAGTTTAGAAGGTTGTGCAAAGCACGGAGGTTGAGCCAGCACCATTGAAATACAGTAACAAAAACATCTACAAACTCAAATACTTGTTAAAAAAAAGAGAGAATGGCAATGTTAAGTGATCGTGAAAAGTTTATTGTAATAATGATGACGATGATTATTTCACCGAAATCAAAGCTGTTGTCAAGAAAAGCTAGGGCTGCACTAATTAAGCATCTTAGGAACAGAATGTGCCCTTCGGTGACAAACGATGACTGGCATATAATTAAGATGGATATTGACTCTTTGCAGGAGGATGTTTTGGCAATGCAGACAAAGGATGCCATAAGGGCACTGAACGAGAGTCCAGACAAGATTGAGCCTGAGTTGATGGAACTTGAGCGTGAAGGCAAGGATTTAATAAAAAACATAAATCAGGACGATGCCGATAAGGCAGGCATTGGCGACCTATTTCGTAAAGTTAAGGATGTTTACAGTCATAAGGGCAAAGGTACTGGTCGGTGGGATTAATGGGAAAGTATGAACGTATGCAAAAACGTAAGGAGAAGCGTGCTGCTGAACACAGGGAAAAAGCTCGAAGACATGAGGAACGACTTGGCAAAGTAGCTGATGATGATGATAATCATAAACGTGGCAGTAGCACTTGGCGGAAAGACCAACAGGGAAATATCATATTCAAGAATTACATAAAATTTTCAAAGTTATCATTCGTGATGATTGGAGCCATTATTTTGATTGTAGTCTTTTTGGCTGTTGTTGTCATGACCAATACTGAGGAGGCTGGCGTATGTGCAAATCCATTCTGTAAGTTCTTTGACGGAACATTATTCTATTCACCACCAGAACAGGTGTTTACAGCACCAACTGAGGAGCGTGCATTACCATAATACTGATGATGCTGCTGATGATGATGATACCATTTGCTTCAGCAACTGACTTGAGTAATGGTAACATGGTGTTTATGGTGGGTGGTGATTGTACTGATTGCTATATTCCATCCCACGTAGTCATTAAGAATAATTCAATACTTACATGGCACAATGCTGACTCGGCAGTTCATACAGTCACATCTGGAAGTATTGGGCAACCAACCAATCAATTTAACAGTGGCTTGGTGCAGCCAGACAGGTTTTATGCAATTCAGTTTGTTACTGCTGATGTCTATCCATATTTTTGTATGTTACATCCGTGGATGGAGGGTACAGTCACAGTCGAGGAGATTGCTTTTGAGGAGTATTATGCAGATATTAGAGAAAATCATCCAAGTCCACCCAATAGCACAGCAATTGTTTTAACGGCTGAGCAACTTGCACAGGGTATGTACCAAAATTCCACTGGTACCTTTTACGCAAATCACACAGCCGTAGTGCCAGAGTTTCCAATTGTCATGGTGGTGCTCGCCACAGCAGTGATTGGTGTGGTTGTCATCAGTCGGAGGGTGACGCTGTGAAACATCCCTATGAAATAGGTGCGTTGGTATTCACTGTGGCATTAATTGCAGGATTACTTACTGGTGTTGCTGCTAAGAATATTGAGATTTATTATGAAATACTACCCACTGCTGACGCACGATCTGATGACGAGCCAAAGTGCTATACAAGTGCGTGTGAAAAGAAGCATGGTAGTGGTGCTGTTGGTGAGGATGATACTACCAGCGAATATGAACAGATACAGGAGCAGAAGGAGACTGCAATGGATGCCGTCAACGAGGAGATGAAACGTGTAAAAAAAGAGATTGCAAACAGTAAAACTGAAATTGACAAATTGCAAGACGCACTGCCAGATCTGCGTCTGCAACTGCTTGAACAGGAGGAAGTCGAAAGAATGGCTGGCAATGCACACAAGGGTATGAAAATGGAATTGAAACAGTATAAGAAGGAATATCGAGTGGCATATGAGTCAGCCACAACAACCGAGCAGATGGATGCAGCCAAACAGTTGAAAGTCGAATACCAAAACTACGAACTGCAATATAATCAATCGATTGCTGACCATAACAAGGAATCTGCTGAAACAGCAAAGTTGAAGGAGCGAATTGAAGAAAAGGAAGATCAACTTGACGAATTGCGTGAGACACTTATTGAACTTGAGGATGAATTTGAAGAATTAAAGGTGGATATGTACAAGGCTGGACGCAATGACCAGTTCGTAAGCATAAGGCTAAGCAATACCTGTGAGATGCTCATTGCTTCTGGAAATCCTACAGTATGTCCAAAGTACGAGGAACTTGTGCCAATGTTTGACAATACCGATGCACGCATAAGCGGTGGATTCGTGTGGGACGATGAGAATAATGATCTTAACCGTGAAAGACCAAAGATGCAGAATTATGAACTTTATTATGAACAGGTACCAAATTGGATGGTCATTAGTGTTGATCCTGATGCTCGCATGATGGTCAAGGGCTCACTGGTGGAAATTGCACCAAATCGTGTGCATTTTATTTGCACACCAAATTCTTCCATATGTAAAATACCAGAAGATTGGGACAAGAACGAGAGATATGTTCAGTACGACATTCATATTAACAAGTATTGTGACCATGCACTTGTCTCACCAACAATGGATGCAATAACCAGTGCAGTAAATCAGCTTAGGGAAGGATGTGATTCTGGCGAAGATATGTGGAAAAAGTTGATCACATTACCAATCTTTGGTGACGTAATGATTTATAATCATAGTTGGATTAACAATTTTCTAAGTGGTGTTGGTAATTGAGTGATCTTAAAATTTCATGTCCCCATTGTGGCGAAGATATTATTGGCAGTGGACAGTTAATTGACGTATGTAAAAGTTGCATGAAACCGTGGAGGGAAGCATTCTTTGCACAGGCACAGATGGCTAGTGGTGACATCGAGCAAACGATTAAGGACTTTGTTATAACTGCATTTCGTAAGGCACAGAGGGATGCACTGTGGAAGAATAGTGGTACACGGCTCGATACATGGCACGTATCGGACTTTGTAAGTCCATGTCTTCGAAAGAGTCATTATTCAAAGATACCAGAGTTAAAGAAGGAGATGACCGATGAGATGGCATCAATATTATTTCAAGGCGTAATTGTTCACGATAATGCAATTCTTGGTTCCATAAACGAGTTAACAATGTGCTATGACATTGAGAAAAGGGAGAACATTGATCCAAGCACTGTAAAGGCGATGGAAAAGGATGACCCACGAAAGAAGGATATAATCACTGGTACGCTTGACGACCTACTGCGAATTGGCAATGAGTTCGTTATTGCAGACAAGAAGACATACAATGCTCGTGGTTATGTGAAAAAGGAAGCAAGCCCTGAGCACATATTGCAAGTAAACATCTACAAGTTAATGCTAAAGTATTCATACGGAATTGAAGCCAATTATGGCTGTAATTTATATCTCGATAAGGGTAATGGCTATGCCACACTGCCACTGGTATATAGGACTGCTCCAGTGGCTGAGACGCAGGAATTTTTGGCGAAGACACTTAAGATGTTTAAGAGTGGACTGCCAGACCCAACGATCACATTTTTGTGCAACGGAGAAAACAAGGATAAAAAAATCTATTGTAATTTCTTAGATCAATGCAAGAAGGATGGTCGTGAAAACTTTGTGTAAGCATTTTAACGTAACAAGAGTTGGAGATACTTGGATCTGTCACAAATGCGATGAAGAATTTGAGATCGAAGAATAAAATCATTCACCAAAGAACATAAATACTATTCATGTGTTGGGTATGGATTGGGCAAGCGAAGTGAAGACTTTATTGATGAACGTAAGGATGAGTTTCTAAGTAATGATATTGCCGAACGAATGATTGACGGCATTGTTGAGATGAGACAGTATGGCATCTTTATTGATGGTAACCACCCAAACGGTGAACCAATCATTAGTGATATTGTGTTGGATGATTTTTTGTCCAATTGCGATTTGGAGTGTAAACGTGAACTCCTCTGGGCATGGCTACAAAATAGAACTGTTGATGACCGATTTCTTGACCAAATGTTCTCAGCCATGAGCATCACATTGGCAAAGGTATGCGGTGGAATAAACCGTCCACTTGTTGACGAACGGTTGCAAATGTATTTGGGAATTATTGGTTGCATACAGCCGTTTCAGAGAATTTTACTGTCAGACAATGCACCAAAATTACAGCGTGGTTATCCAAAGCATAAGGCTCGTGCAGGCATGGATGTCGATGCTGAGAATGAAAAAAGAGGTTGGCGATAATGAGTATGCAGATTGAGCCACAGGGTTTCATTGCCGTTGTCTTGGAGCATTGCAACTGCCAAAGGTGTAAGAAGATTATTACATTTGGTACAGCACTTACACACTGTCCAGAATGCACCGTGTGCAATAAGGAATATGCATTTATACTGACGACCAATATTACTGACCAGCAACTATGTCAGCGTTGCTACATAAAATTGGCTGGCATGGAAAATGCACTGCAAATACAAAATATCTACAAATGGATGCACCCAAAGGAGCATGAGCTATGGAGTATACCAGCGAATGATCTTGGCTATGTAATCAAGGATGATGACGGACAAGACCACTGGGTGGCAATGAACAAGGCACCAAAGAGTATGCAAGATATGGCGTTTACTTACAGACCCAGCGACTTGGAGAATGGTGAAACTGCACAGCAAAGGCTGGCAAATGCAAAGATACTTGCACCAAACTGGATGGCAAGGGTTGCAGATACCACCATTGAGAAAGAGATTGATTGGGATAATGCATTCACATCCTCAACTGGTATTAGGGCTGGCATGATTGGTTTGGAGAATGATATTGACTTGTCATCACCACCACCACCAACCAAAAACATAAATTCTCAACTGTTGAATAAGATAAAAGGGATGTTCAAATGAAGAAACGTGGTAGACCAAGAAAGTATTGTATAGAATGTGGTAGCCCTCACTATCGTTATGATATGTTCAAACATGGATACTGCAATTCCATTGATTGTAAACCTACAACCGCAGATGGTGTTCTTCCAAACGTAAATTTAGCAGATATTTACCTAAATAAAATAAAGCCAGATGGTACACCAATCAAGAAAGCAATCAAGAAGGCAATCAAGAAAGCACCAATCAAGAAAGACAAAAAGAAAATGCATTGTGCAACAAAGGAAATGACCGTCTATGAACGACTTGATCTACTTGAGAAAATGCTTCGGTGCATACCAAAACTGCGAAAGGAGGTTGCCGACTTGAGAAAACAGGTGTATGGGAAATGACCAGCGAGCCATACGAGAACATATCAGGACACACCACAGGTGTATGGCACAGTGACAAAGCACACAAAAAGAAACTTCAGGAAAAAAGAGTAAAGTGGGAACAGTCATTGTATGGTAATTTTAATGGCATTAATACCCAAGTAGCCACGCCAGAACAGAAGAAAGCCAAAGCCCACAAGGAAAAATTGGCAAAGGCAAAGGCTGCAAAAGCAAAGGCTGGAAAGGCTAAGGGTGCTGCCACTGCAAATGCCAATAGGCATAAGAAACTAAAGAATGAATTGAAAAAAATTAGGATTGAATCTGAGACATATAAGAAAGGATTTAAGGTATTGTGGCTGCATGGTTCACGGTTCATGATGCAGGAGGAGCATCTGGTGCTACTAAGAAAGTTGGGGTTGATTAAAGGAGATAAAGGCTACGAGGTTATGACATGACCGAGTCACCAACATCCTACAAAAAACATCGCCCACAACGAAGGGCAAGACAGGCTGACTACTATGAGGAGAATAAGAATACTATTGCTGTTTCAACTGCCAGATACCGTAAGGAGAATAGGGATGAGATTAACCGTAAGAAGCGTGAAGCACACGCAAAGAGCCGTGAAGGTAAAGTCGATAAACGTTTCAAGGGGAATGGTGGTATAATACCAACCAATCGAGGAAAGTACGACAGATCAAAGAAGGGGTTGACTAAATAATGAGAGGTAAACAGAAAAAACCAACAAAGTCTGACGCTGTTAAAAAGGCACGTAAGGCAGAATATGAACGTGAAAGATACCAGCGTAACAAGGAAAAAATTCTTGAACAACAGGCAAAATATTATGCTGAAAATAAAGATAAGATTAGGGAGACTCGCCAGCCGTATGTCGAAGAATATAACAAAACCCATAGCGTACGCTGGGGTGATGGAAAGTTCCGAAAGAAGGGAACATTCAAGGGACGCAGTAAGAAATATGAGTTCAATGAACATACGACCTAAGCATCTACTATGTGCAGTTCTTGCAGTTTTGGGAATATGGTTTCTATCACTGACAAGTATTGATGGGCAAATGATTGACACATTTCTCGAATCAGTCAGATACAAAGGCTAAGCAAAGAACATTAATAGTTGTATGACGTAACTAGTTCAAGCAGGATTTGTGATTGCGTGAGCCTCACAGGGAGTTTCTTACTGGTTTCTCCTCAACATATCCTGTGGTTAATTTCAAATACTAGTCAGCATAATGGGTTATCTGTGGACGAAGATGAAGAACGACCAGAGTGGGATTGGCTTAAAAGAAAATAACAGTTTCAAATAGTAGTATTGTTTTATTCAATTATGCCCCATAAAAAAGGACACTGTCTTACCGATGACGGTAATATCATCAACGATTGTATTGACCGTATGAGTGAGGAAGAATACATGAACTATTCTGACGACATTCAAAAATACAAAAAACGTGATGATGATGATTACTGACAGTTTCAAATACTAGTTTTAATGTCTACCAAATGTGGAAGCAATAATAATTTCTACGGTAGACCGTGAAGGACGAACGTCCGCTAGTCATTACCAAAAAGAGAAATCTGACTTGCATCCACTACCATTAAATAATGTGGTAAACGCACACACTAGCAGAATGACGGTGACAAACCATCAGACCATTTTCACCTGACTGCTAAAATTTCAAATAGTAGTAACCCCTAGCAATAATATCATGTGTTTTGACTGTGGCTGTTGGTTACTAAAGAAATTAGGATTTAAGAAAGAGGATGAGGATCATGCCAAAAGCCATTAAGATCAAAGGCGGATATGCCGTTGTCCATAAAGGAACTGGTAAGATTCTTCATAAATATACAGGCAAAGACGCAAAGGCAAAAGCAGGCAAAGTCGTTAGGGCTGGTTATTAATGTTCTTCAAAAATGTTCAAAAAACACCATAAAGGCAAGTGGAAAAAATATACGAAGGAAAGTACCAAAGAAGCTGGGCAACGTACTCATAAAACAGTCATGGGTGTACCAGATTTGGCTACACACATATTTGACACGATGGGTGGTAAGCCTGAGAACTTGAAGGGTGCCTTTGGACGAAAAATTGATTCTAGTGGACGAAAGGTACGTTATGGTGGCTTGGGGGAGTCTCGACAATCATGAGTAATCCTACCAAATTTAACAAATGGTTATTCCTGAATCCAGCCAATAGATGGAAATCACCTGACGGTACAATTTTTATGAAAAGAAAGTCGTTAACGAGTTGGAAAATATGAGCAGTTACGATGGAGATCCAGAGGAACGAGCAAGGCTAGATGATATTCAACATGAAAGAGATTATTATGATACGGCAAGTAGTAATTTTACTAAACAAAAGCCTTGCGAACAATGTAAAGGTAAAATTGGCGACTTGGACGTTGAAGGACATTATAGCGGTGTATGTGCTCATTGTAGAGGGGATGAATAATGGCAGATCCACATAAAAAAATGTTAAAGAGAAGTAAGCGACTTGCCAAGAAAATGGGACAGGGAGCCGTAGGCGGTAAGAAGAATTTTGACTACGGTGGTAAGATGTTTACTGCTGATGCTTGGGCTACAGATTAGAATGGTCAGACGATCTCAGGCTTGTATTTTATGTGGTGGAAAAACACGAGAAAGACATAGAAAGCGTTTTCGTCATGGCATTGAAGAAGATGGTGAGTCTGTCCATGAATGTGAAAACTGTGGCTATGGTGAGGAGGTTAATGAATTTGAGGAGGGAAGATAATGAAATTCGGCTGTACAACTTGTTTGAAGGTCAAGGAGAATAAAATACAGTATTGGTCAGATCGTCCTGTCTGTGAACGATGCTATGACAAGTACATTAAATACACAGAATAACCATAATTTCAAATACTAGGTATTTCACTAAACAATATGCCAAGTCAATTTATGGATGGAAGTATACCAAATCAAAAGAAAAAGAAAAAGAATATTTTCATGGATGGAAGTATACCAAAATGACCCAGTTCACAGATGGTAAAATACCAAAGAAAAAGAAAAAGAATATTTTCACTGACGGTACTATACCACGATAATAATTTTCAAATAGTAGTTAATTTACCTACCCATATGGGTAAAGTATTATGTCCTGTTTGCAAGACAATGGTAGATGCAGCCAATCACAATCCTAAGCATTTGAATAAGGCTGGAAATCCTCTAAGTCCTGCTGACAATACAATTGGAACGAAGTTTTGGAGTGCATAACATGACCAATAGGGATGAAGCGTTGGGATTGGTAGGCACTACAATGACATTAATGTTTGGCGTAGCCATGATAAAATATGCACAAGATTCTACTAAAGACCTTATGAAATCTGGACGTGGTAAAGACAAAAAACCCAGAGTTAAATTTGCACCTGACTTCAGATACTGATGACTACTAAAATATCAAGACCATTAAAACCATCACAAGGCTCCAAAATCACACGTCCACAAGCAGAAAAGATAACAAAGTATCTACGAGCCAAGATGCGTCCCAAGCCAAAGACTGGCTTCCAGATGGGAGACAGAGATGCTGGCTTTCAGATGGGACAACGACCAAGAAATCCATTTCAAATGGGTGGTAGTAGCACTAATTCACCACGACCTTATGAGAATCCCAACTGGGGAGGAGGACGAAATCCCAGACATCCTCCACGTAAACCAAGACACCGACTACCTTTTGAGAGGAAAATATGAACTTAAAATATAAAGCACACCTGAAATCATGCCATCATTGTAAAACGTGCAAACACCCAGCCCATAAAAAGATAGGTACACCACTGAAAGTGGATAAGATGGTAGACGTATTTGGCAAGTTTCAGGCTACGAGGTGGGGATAATGGTTGATTGTACTTTATGTGGTGGAAAAACACATGACGTGTCGAAAAAATACGGAGCTGAAGCACATGAATGTGAAAACTGTGGCTATCTTGGAAAGGAGATTGATGAATTTGGTTAATGCCAATATAACACCCTATGAAAGAAAACATGACGTTCATAGACAATACTTAACAAAACGGACAAAAAAGGAGGTAACCTAAATGCCAAACGAAGTTGAGGGAATGAACTGTATGTGTGGTTGCCATATTTTGGACGATCCAGCAAATCATGGTCAAAGATGTGATATGTGTGGCTGTGTTGCTGGCTTTGGACGTATGATGACACAGCGTGATATGGATGCGGAGCGATAAGATAAAGTGTACTGAATGTGGGTGCATTCTAATCAATCCAGAAAATAAGAGTAAGAAGCTTTGTTCAGATCATGGTGGTACAAAGTCTATAATGGAATCGCTTCCTCGTGGTTTTAAGAGATTATAGTTTTCAATTTCAAATAGATGTAGTAATATCTATATGATTATGGATCGACATCGATGTAGTGAATGCGGTGAATCATTTCGTACACACCCACAATTACGTGGTCATTATAGCATGGCACACCGTTTTGACGGTAAGGTGAGTGGTAGTGGTGAGTAGAAAAAAGAAAAAAGACTCAGCGTATTGGAGGTATCCAGCCGTAAGGGATTACATGACTGAGTACAATAAACAGTATTATCAGGATAATAGGGCTAAAATCATAGCCGAACAAACGGCACGGAACAAGGAAAACGAGGAAGCAATGAAACGATATATGAAGAAATACTATGCCAATAATCGTGATAAATTACTTGACTATGCAAAAAAGAGGAATAGAAAATGACCCTAAAGAACAGTACATATCGTATAGGAGCCAGCACACTTGCAGGGCTTTGTAACAGAAATAGAGATCATTGTGTCTCATGTAATAAACAATTGATGTTGAATGATGAAGTAACAAGCAAAAGGAGTAGTAATAATCTGAGAATCAGATGTATGGAATGTTCACAAAAATATAATGTTTGGATACAACCACAAGACAGAAAGGCAGATCGACAAGACAAATATTCAGGAAGTGGAAAAATATGAAATGCCAAGTATGTGCCTTTGATTCATGGCTGGTTGACCAATTTGATGAATGCCCAAATTGCTTGGGATGGGATCATAAAAATGAGGAGAGCGATCAGTAAATGGCTTGTGGCGATCCAATACTTGATCTAGTTATGATCGCTGTTGGTGCAGCGATGATCCCTATTGGCTTTTCATTATTCTGGAGCCACCGAAGATTAAAGAAAAAAATAGAACAAACCAAGTACGATAATGCAAAATGGAAGTAAAGTTTTGCAAGGGATTCTTTATTAATTTCTTTTAATTTCAGATAGGTATCTTGGGTGGCAAGCTAAAGATAAGAAAACGTATCAGGACTTTGGAGAAAATTCAGGAGATGGAAAATTCTGCAATTGACTATACGACAAGTGCAATGGCAAACGCCCTCGATGTATCAAAAGGAACAATATCAAATTATCGTAAAGCCCTCAGAAAAGAAGGACTGATTGGAGCCCAAAAGAGAGTACAAATAGATGGTGGAGATTGGATGATTTCAAGGGACATATTTGACGAGATACCAATCATTGCTAAATTTGCCAGTTGGTGCCAAAGGGACAAGCTTGTACCAACAGAATACACCAACCGACTTTATGATATTTGTCGTGCTACTGCAACAGCCCCAGACAAGCTAATTACTAGCCTTGAAGATGCTGAGATTCTTTACGATAAATTTACACAAATTTGGCTCAAAAAATACCCCAATAAAATGCTCGATCGATACAATAGGGCAATACGCAAATTCCTAGTTTTCAACCAGATTACACTGCCACCAAATTCCAAAGTCATGCCAAGTGGAACGGAATCACAGGGTGAATATTCCAGAGTCAGACTTAGTGACCAGCAAGTTGAGGATGGCATGGATTGGTTTCAAAAAAACTACGGTGACGATTGGTCAACATTATTTGGCATACATCATGAAATTTTTGCACGTCCAGCAACTATGTTAAACTGGATTCCAGAATTCGAGATTGTTCATGCTGATGTCGATGGTAAATCATATCAATACGGAACTACCGAAGTTTTTGAGAAAAAGACTGCAAAGCACTTTGACAAATTAATCCTCAATCCTATTGTTCTAAAACGGCTTTCAGAACTGCCCAAAAACAAACCAGTGATTGACGGTATAAAGGAACAAACAAGTCCGATATACGCTGAGATGCTTAGAGAATACTATACGGATATAGGCAAATTAGAGACGAATACCAAGTATAAGAAAGGCGTTGATGGATGGTTGTTTTTCAACAGACCCATCTACTCAATTCGACATTCGGCTGCATTAATGTGGATGAGACGTACCGCTTTCAATTTGGAACTTGTTGCAAAGATGGGTTGGGACGATACCAAGACTCTGTCAAAATTCTATGCCAGAACAACAGTCAAGAATATCATGCAGGCTGGAACTTGCTATTATTGCCGACCACCAATTGAGACTTCAGATGAAAAAATATTTTGCTCCGCTTCCCATGCTTTAGCATATCTCAATGGTGGAAGACCTTGATGGCTCCACCAGCAAAAAACAAAACAGGTGGAGATGCCAAAGACTTTTGTAATATATGTGGACAACTTTACAAAGAACATAGTTTCGCACAATTAAGGGAATGCTGGCATAAAGCAAGGGGCTATGCACCAGATCAATACAAGCCAGATCCAAGATACCAGAAAGGGATGGATAGGACTTGATGATGGAGAAGACTAAGATAACTTACACCCTACGGAAAAAGCTCTTCTTTAACCGTAGTGGGAAACTAATATGTATAAATTGCAATGCAGACTTACAGGGAAAATACGTGCTTTCAAACAGACACCAAAAATACCGTTGCCTGAAATGTGCAGTAGAGTTCCATATAATAGATGCAATACCACAGGGGTTACCAGTAAATGAGCTTTAAGTTAATTCTGGGTATTGGTTTCATTATTGCTGCCATAGGGGTATTGGTATGGACGATAGGTGGAATACCCATGCTTGTACTACCATAGCGATCACCTTTCTTTATATACTAACTTTCAAACTTGGTTTGGTTGCTTTATGTCACTCATACACCAGAGGCATGAGAAAAATAATTGATCACAAGTCGGTTTGTTGTCCAGTAGGCACGATTCTTCGCGGTGTAACATCACGGTGCAAAGAACATTCAACTAATCAGTAATGTTGGTCAATCCATTTTCATAAGAAACTAGACCCTGTTTAACGATCAGCAATAGTATCAATGGTATCAACAGTATCAATAGTAACAACGAGTAGGTTATATAGCAGTTATTTAAGA
>CEQF01013699.1_pt1 | contig 15768 bp, 10 predicted proteins | sample 530821 | NCBI WGS metagenome assembly CEQF01 (sample SAMEA2621003, study PRJEB7988) | marine metagenome | isolation source: saline water (ENVO:00002010), including
GCAATATTCTACTGGTGAAATAGAATTTGAAGGCAATCTTGTATCAGGTTTACAAGAAGGTATTTGGACTTGGCGGTATATAACTGGTGAAAAAAAGTCTGAAGTGACTTTTGTTAATAATCTCCAACATGGTCCATTCAAAATATATCTTCAATCTGGAGGTCTGCAAGAGTCAGGAACATTCCTTAAAGGTAATAAGGAAGGCTTGTGGACCAACTATTATGAATCTCAAAAAAAGTTATCAGAGACTAACTTTAAGTACAATGAATTACATGGAAGATTTACGCATTGGCATGAAAACGGGAGAAAATACAGCGAAGTATTTTATACAAAGGGTAAAAAACATCAATGGGAACTTGGATGGCATGAAGATGGGAGTCATCGATTAAAATTATTTTGGTTTCTTGGAGATCAAGATGGTGAGCAGACTTCATGGTTTAATAATGGACAGAAAGAATTTCATTATATTTATGATAAAGGAATTTTGGTAGGAAATATTGATGAATGGTTTGAAAATGGTAATAATAGGTTAGAAGGTTCATTCTTAGATGGGAAGCAAAATGGTATATGGATTTGGTATTTTAATAATGGTAATCCAGCAATAGAAGGTGAATACTCAAATGGATTTCCTAAAGGAATTTGGCGTTCCTTTTCTGAAGACGGCATGATGATTTATCAAGAAGAAGAGTATGGGCTATGGGTAGAAGAAGAATTAAAATGGTGGACTGGTAATTATAATAAATGACTCAAATAAAACTAATTCAATTACAAAAGATAAATGAAATTTATATATTGATTATATGAGAGAAATAGTAGGAAAATATTTAGATACTTATGATCCATTTATTTTATTTGGTACAAGTCATATCATTTCAATCGTATTAGCAATATTTCTTTCGATTTTTATTCCTATATTTGCTAAGAAAAAATTATCTGAGCGTTATCAACATATTGTGGGAGGTGTGATTGGATATCTTGTAATGAGTAGTTACATCCTTTGGACAGCCTTAGAAATCACAGCAGGGACATTTGATCTAAAATTACATTTACCTATACATCTTTGCCGAATGGCTAACTTGCTTCTTCCTTTTGTTATGGTTGCAAGAAGTTATCTTTTCTATGAAATTCTTTTTTTTTGGGGACTTTCAGGGATGCTACAAGCTGTTATTACTCCTGATATCGCTGCAGGTTTTCCGCATTTTCAGTTTTTTAGGTTTTGGTTTGCGCATCATGGTATGATTATAGCTTTAATCTACGCAACTGTAGTTTATGGCATGCGACCGAGTTTGAAAAGTGTATGGAAAGCGATGTTAGCATTAAATATTTTTTTATTGCTCTCGATTATTGCAAATATATTGCTCGATGCTAATTATTTCTGGATTTGTGGTAAGCCAATCAATGAATTAGGAGAACATGTCCCATCTTTATTAGACTATTTAGGTCCTTGGCCTTGGTATATTCTTGCAGCTGAGTTTATTGCATTTGCACATTTTTTATTAGCTTATATTCCATTTATTTTCATTAAAAAGGGGGAGAGAGCACAATGAATAGAAATTTTACATGGTATTCAATAATCATAATTATTATGATACTTTATTATTTTAGAAGCCAAATTGAGCAATTAGATATGAAATCCCCGATTGCAAATAAGCATCCTCATAAAACTTTTATACATGGTCAAGAAAGAGTAGATAACTATCATTGGATTCGCTTAAGTGATGAGCAAAAATCAGCGAAAAATAGTGAGGGGTGGCCCGATGATCAAACAATGCAGGTAGTCAATTATATTAATAAAGAAAATGATTATACTAGCAATAAGTTAAAGCATACGGAAAAACTTCAAAAAAAATTATATAGCGAAATAGTCGGGCGGATTAAAAAAGACGATTCATCGGTACCTTATTTTGATAATGGATATTGGTATTATACGAGATATGAAAAAGGGCAGGAATACCCAATCTATTGTCGTAAAAAAGAGTCATTGGAAAATATGGAAGAGTTATTGATTGATGTAAATCAATGGGCTGAAGGGCACGATTATTTTTCACTAAGAAGTTTATCTGTAAGTCCTAATAATAAATTATTGGCGTTTAGTGTCGATACTCTTAGCCGTAGAATATATACAATTAAAGTAAAAAACTTAGAAACAGGTGAATTATTAGGAGATGAAATTAATGGAACAGAAGGCCCTGTTGCATGGGCAAATGATAATTTAACATTCTTTTATACATTAAAGAATAAAACCACCTTGCTATCAGAAAATATTGCTAGGCATAAATTAGGGACACCTCAATCAGCGGATGTTACAGTCTTTAATGAGAATGATGATTCATTCTATATTGGAGTTTATCGCTCCAAATCAGATAAATATATTATTATTTATAATAATAGTACGCTAGTTAGTGATTATCACATATTGAATGCAGATAACCCTAGAGAAAAGTTTCAACAATTTAGCCCAAGAGAAAAAGAGCATGAATATTCTATAGAGCATTTCAAAGATAAATTTTATATCGTAACTAACTGGAATGCGATGAATTTCCGATTAATGGAAACATCTGAAAAAGCAACAGCAAAACAATACTGGAAGGAAATTATATCTCATAGGAAAGACGTATTATTGAATGATATAGATGTATTCTCAAACTATCTTGTAATTAGCGAGAGGAAGGATGGTTTACCCCAAATCCGAATAATCAATCAAAATAATGGAAAAGAGCATTACCTTGATTTTGGTGAAGAAGTTTATTCTGCTTATACATCTATTAATCTCTCTTTTGATACGAACCTTCTTAGATATCAATTTTCTTCTTTAATTACTCCTCCATCTACTTATGATTACAATATGGATTCTAGAAAATCCGAACTATTAAAACAATCAGAGGTAGTTGGCGGTTATGACCCTGATAAATACCAATCTGAAAGATTATATGTAACTGTTAGAGATGGAAAAAGAGTACCTATTTCAATTGTATATAAGAAAGGTATTAAGCGAAATGGGAAGAATAATTTATTATTATATGCTTATGGCTCATATGGTAGCACAATGGACCCCTCATTTAACTCAAATCGTCTAAGTCTTTTAGATAGAGGATTTGCTTACGCCATTGCTCATATTAGAGGAAGTCAGACTTATGGAAGAGGATGGTATGAAGACGGTAAAATGTTCAATAAGATTAACACATTTAATGATTTTATTGATTGCAGCAAATTTTTGATTCAAAATAAATATACGGATCCTAATCATTTATTTGCTATGGGGGGTAGTGCCGGTGGATTGCTAATGGGTGCAGTAGTAAATATGGCTCCTGATCTATATCATGGAGTTGTTGCAGCAGTCCCTTTTGTAGATGTAATCAATACTATGATGGATCCATCTATTCCTCTTACTTCAAATGAATGGGATGAATGGGGAGATCCTAGGAATAAAGATGAATACGATTATATCATGAAATATTCTCCATATGATAATGTTAATAAAGTTGAATATCCAAATATGTTAGTTACTGCAGGATATTTTGACTCTCAGGTCCAGTATTGGGAACCTGTAAAGTGGGTTGCCAAACTAAGAGAATATAAAAGTGGAAATAATGAACTTTATTTATATACGAATATGGATGCAGGGCATGGAGGAAAATCAGGGAGATTCCGTCGTTATAAAGAACTTGCTCTTAATTATGCATTTTTGATTGATTTAGCCGGGATAAAATATTAGAATTATTTCTTATGAATCTTGTATCAATAAATCCAGCTAATAATAAAATACTAGAATCACATAAAGAGTTTTCTACAGAGAAAATTAATCAAATTATTAATTCATCATATAATACTTATTTAGAATGGCGGAATGAAAGTATTTCATATCGATCAAAGATGATGAGAGATCTTGCTGAGTTATTAAAACAAAAAAAAGAAAAACTAGGTGCTTTAATGACTCAGGAAATGGGCAAGCCAATTAAACAAAGTATAGCTGAAGCTGAGAAATGTGCATGGGTTTGTGAATATTATGCAGATAATGCAGAACGATTTTTATCTAAAAAAGAAATATCTACTGATTCCAAAAAGAGTTTTATATCATTTCAACCAATTGGATTAGTATTAGCAATTATGCCATGGAATTTTCCATTTTGGCAAGTGTTTCGTTTTGCTTCGCCAACTCTAATGGCTGGAAATGTGGGAATCTTAAAACACGCTTCTAATGTCCAAGGGTGTGCTAAGCAAATTGAAAAATTATTTTTGGAAGCAGGTTTTCCAGAATATGCTTTTAGTAATCTAGTTATTGGATCAAATAAAGTTAGTAATGTAATTAATAATCCTTTAGTTAGGGCTATAACCTTAACAGGCAGCACCCCTGCTGGCAAGTCCGTAGCATCTCATGCGGGTTCATTATTAAAAAAGACTGTTCTGGAGTTAGGAGGGAATGATCCTTATATTATTCTAGAGGATGCTGATCTTAATAATGCAGTCGAATCTTGTATTGCAGGAAGAATGCTTAACACAGGTCAAAGTTGTATTGCAGCAAAACGTTTTATTGTTGTTAAAGCCCGTTTAGACGAGTTTATTGATAAAGTTGAACAAAAAATTAATAATATGAAAATGGGAGATCCACTTGATTCAAATATTGATATTGGTCCAATGGTCAATACTGATGCTAGGGATGAATTACACCAACAAGTATTGATGAGTATTGAAAAAGGTGCAAAATTAATCTCAGGAGGTAAGATTCCTGAATCAGATGGCTCATTTTATCCTCCAACCCTATTAACAAATGTTGAACCAGGTATGTCTGCTTTTGATGATGAGTTATTTGGTCCTGTTGCAGTAATAATATCTGCTAAAGATCAGGCGCATGCTATTGATCTTGCAAATAAAACTAACTATGGTCTTGGGGCGGCTATATTTACTGCAGATATAGATAAAGGAGAGAAGATTGCAATTAACGAATTAGAAGCAGGATCCTGTTTTGTAAATGACTTTGTAAAGTCTGATCCAAGACTCCCATTCGGGGGCATAAAAGAATCTGGGTATGGTCGTGAATTATCTGAATTTGGGATATTAGAATTTGTAAATATAAAATCAGTAGTAATACAATGAAGCGTCTTTTAATAATAATTCTAATCTTAATTATTTATACACCAGCACAACAAATGGATCGTTTATTTTGGAATGGCGGTGATTGGAGAAGGATAGAGAAGACTGCTAATTATGATCCAGAATTAACATATATGATGAAGGTTGGATATATTAATGGTGTATTAGATGCTAGATTATTTTATTATTTGAAAGCTTGGACAATGGAACAAGCTTTTGCAGATAGTTTATATGCTGAGACTGTTGATTATTTATCACCAAGAGAGTTAGTAAAAGTCTTAGATAATTTTTATGCAGACCCAATAAATGGTTATATCCCATTACCTTCAGCAATAATAATATGTAATATGTTTGGTGAACGTATTCCTATGGATAAAATTGACAAATATATACGTCATTCAAAGGAATGGATTAACCGAATGATATTAGAGAATAATCAGTAGTAACAGTATGTTTTCCCGCAAAATAATTTTAGTGGGATATATTTTTGCTATTCTTTTAGCTCAAAGAGAAAATCGAATATTTTGGGATGGAAGCAATTGGAATCGTATAGCCACAAAGTTAGGAAAAGGAAGTGAATCAGTTTATCAAATTAAAGCTTCCCATTTAAATGGATTATTTGATGGAAGACTGTATTATTATTTAAAAGCATGGGAGGTAGAACCGTCATTAGCGGAAGGCGCATATAATGATCCATTAGATCTTTTAAGACATAAAGAATTAATCAGTGCATTAGATAATTTTTATTCTGATCCTAAACATAACTCTATACCTGTCGTTTCAGCAGTAATTATTGAAAATATGAGAATTGGCGGAATATCAGAAATAGCAATCTATAGATATATTGAAGAAACACGATTCTGGGTAAGTAGTATACGAGCAAGCGCAGATTCTATTTCAGTTGAAATTCTTGCAGCAAAATTAGATAAACATCTATCAAAGCCATTTGATATCAGTGAAAGATATGGTCGAGGACCAGACTATAAGCGAAAAGAAGTTCTAATAAAACCTAGTTCACCTTTAAGGAAGGATGAAGAAGATAAATCTTCTTGGTATCAAAAATTCATAAAAGGATGGGGCGTTGGAATATCAGGAGGAATAAATCAGTGGAATAGTATGGATAGTCTTAATTCATCTGGATCAAGCTACAATTTTATCATTAAAACACCTTTACATTTTAGAACCGATAATCTTGAATCGATAATTCGATTTGAAACAGGGGTAATTAATTTTTCTTCGAATATTAATGGACAACAAAATTCTTTATTTGTTCAAGTTGGACTTAGAGATTCAAGTATCCCAATAATAAATCGCATTAAGTTTGATATTGGAGTTGGGTCGGTTATTGGCACTAGATCTTTTAGTAGTGGATTCATTTTTTCTGTAAGAAAGAATAAATTAGATTTAATAACAAGGTTTTATTCTTCTGGAACTTCAAATAAAGCTCAATTACCTTCTAATTGGATTTTATTTTCTATGGGATTTAACTTTTAGTCTACCCGATAAAATCCTATAGCGGGATGGTAGGTGTAAACTCGATAATCATTTCGAAATCGTACTTTTCCAACATAGAATTCATAACGATCAGGACGTGTTTGATTTAATGGAAATACTATAAATTTGGAGACTGATTTTTTTGGCTTTAGCACCCCATCTGCAAGTTCTAAGAAAGTTATACGTTTCTCAGATATTACATTTCCTTTATTATTTATTTGTAATAGGAAGCCATCTAACTTGCTTATTTCTCTTTTAGAATTATTATCAATTTGGACTACGATACGAATCTGATTATCATTAACAAGTCTTTCTCTAAGATCGATTTCAAGAAGATCTTGATTATTATCGCTTCCATAAAGGAAAGTAAGGAATCCTAAGAATAACATTATATTCATACCCAATATTCGTAATCTAAATATAAAATCAAAAGGAAAAGTATTATTGGATTATTTCTGGATCATTATTAAAAGATAGCAGTATAACTGATTTAATATTTATTTTTAATAATTAAGTAATTTAAATGATGAAATTCGTTTTAAAATATATATTGATAAAAAAAGTATTATGAAATTTCCAGAGATTTCTAAGACCCATTTGATTTTATTTTTTTTGACAATTATATCAACGCTCATAGCAGGTTCGATTATGCAAGGTGGAAACCCCTTAGGGAACCCTACTGATATTATTTTGGGCATACCATTTTCTATAACATTAATGTTAATATTGGGTTGTCATGAGTTTGGGCACTATTACTACGCTCTTAAACATAATGTAGATGCAACTTTGCCATATTTTTTGCCTGCACCTCCGTACTTATTCATTATTGGCACATTTGGTGCGTTTATAAAAATAAAATCCCCTATATATAAAAAAGATGCCCTTTTACAAATAGGTGCAGCGGGACCTATTGCAGGCTTTATTATTGCTGTACCAGCATTGATTATAGGTTTATTATTGTCTGATGTAATAGCAATTAATGATCAATACAAGGGCATTATTCTAGGTGATTCTTTATTAATGAAAATTTTTACATTTATTATTTTTCCAGATCTTATTGATGGGCATGATATTCTACTACATCCCGTTGCATTTGCTGGATGGATTGGTTTATTAGTTACAATGCTAAATTTATTGCCAATTGGTCAATTAGATGGAGGTCACATAGCTTATGCAATGCTTGGTAAAAAACAAGGGCTTGTTGGCTGGATTACACTTTTAACTTTGTTACCTCTTAGCTTTTTGTCTCTGAATTGGTTGATTTGGGGTTTATTAATCCTTGTATTAATGCGTTCTGCAAAACATCCGCCTATTCATGATATTCTTACGCCACTATCTAAGAAAAACAAATATATAGGTTATCTGTGTTTACTTATTTTCATATTATGTTTTATTCCAACTCCATTTCAAATATAGGATGAAACATTTTTATATAAATTTCTTACTAATTGGATTATTATTATCTCAGTCTAGGATAGGAGATTGGAATGCATATACATCTCCTTTACACATAAATAATTTGACCGAATATAATAATCTAATTATTTGCGCAACTGATGGCGGTTTACTAATCTATAATAAAAATCAAAATAGTTTTTCGACCTTAACTGTTGTTGATCAATTAGAAGGCACCGCAGTTAATGTTGTTGAAGTAGGAAATGATAGTCTCATATGGTTAGGAGGGGTCAGTCCACATGGTTTTGTTCAAATTTATGATATAAATAATCATCAAAGTATTGCACAGTTCGATTTTGGATTAACTGAAATTATTGATATCTCTATTTCAGACTCCATTTGTTTTGTTGCATTTCTGGATAATCAAGATTGGGGTGTTATGGAATTTATTATTACTGAAAATGAATGGATATATAGAGATATATATAGAAACTGGCCTATGAATTTTGATTTAATAAACTCTATAGAAATTTCAGATGATAAGGTTTTAGTTGGGACAGATCAAGGTCTTTTAATTGGGAATTGGAAAGAGTCTAATTTAAAGGATCCTGATAATTGGCAACAATTTGAAATAGAATTATTTGGAGAGGTTCGTCTTTTAGAATCAAATGCAAATAATATATTATTAGTATATAATAATAGCATATATGTTTTAAATCTCGAAGAACAGATTTCATTAGAAATAATTTGGAATTATTTAGATCCATCGGACCAATTAATTGAAATAATTAAAGACTCTGAAGGAATTTTTTGGGGAATTCTTGATACGAAAATAATAAAATTAAATAATTCAGGAATAGAATGGCATTTAGATACAGGGTATAATTATTCTTTCACCTCTCTTGCAGGATTTTCAAAAGACCAATTATATATTGGATCGCAACAAGGAATTCTAGTTTTAGATAAAGATACTAAGATAATTAACTATGAAATTCCGAATGCGCCTTTAACAAATCAGATATCTGCTTTAACTGTACTTGATGATGGAAGATTAGTTGCAGGTTCAAAATTTGGTATTTCTATTAAAGAATCATGGGGTTGGAGAAATATTTCTGAAGCAGATGAGATAAATATTTCTGATTCTTTTGACCCCTCAAGATATGTTATTAATTATTTGCCAATAAATTTTGGTGGATTTATTTCAGATCTCGAACAAGGTCCTGATGGTTTACTATATTGTGCAATACGTGGCACATATCCTGAGCCACGACGGCATGGTGGTGGTATAGTAATTATTGATGTCGATGATCTTAAAAATTTTACTCTTATTGACACTGCATATTTAGATTATTTTGCTGATGAATATATGATAGTAAAGGATATTGAGTTTGATCAATATGGTGTGATGTGGGCAGCGAATGCTTATGCAACTACTAGAAGGGAGCCAATTGCTGTAAAAGATATAAGTAATGAATGGAGCTCGATTAGTTTAGCTAGCTCAAATAATATTTTAAGTTATACTCCCAATACAATTGGGTTTGATTCATTTAATCGTGTTTGGATTGGCTCATTTGAAGATGATTTAAATAGCCCTCCGGCGAAAAATGGGGGTCTAGTGTTTATGGATTATGAAGGCAGCATCTTAGAGCCATCATCTATTGATTGGGGAAAGATTGATATAAACCCAGGATACAATAATAATACAGTCTGGTCTTTAGTAATAAATAATGGAGATATTCTATATCTATTAACACCTATTGGATTAAAGCAAATAACTCTACAATATTCTAATTCAAATCCTATAAAAAGATATGGATATACATATTTCCCAAATATTTCATTTGGTAAAGGTTCTAAATTACATATTGATTCTAGAAATAATATTTGGGCCTCATCTCCAACGGATGGAGTTCATATTCTTACTGAGGCTTCAACTTATTGGCCAGATATTGAAGGTCTTAATGAAAATAACAGTTTACTATTATCAAATGAAGTATCAGATATAGCTTTTGATAATGATGATGGCCTTGCCTATATATCAACAAATAATGGAATTAGTGTATTGCGTATTCCATTTGCCAAACCAAAGAAAAACTATAATAATATAAAAATTTTCCCCAGTCCATATGCCTTACCAAACAACTCGCCTCTTGTTATTGATGGTCTGATGGATGGGACTATTTGTAAAGTACTAACTATTACAGGGAAAGTATTAAGAACACTTCCGATTTCTAATAAAGGGGTAAATGGATATCAGGCTTTTTGGGATGGAAAAGATGATCAGGGAAGATGGGTTAATACTGGTATATATTTAATTAGTTTTATGGAACTTAAAGGGAATTATAGTTTTGAAAAGATTGCTGTAATAGAAAACTAAATAAGTTAATTATTACGTTTTGCTATGAATAAATTCAGGCATTATACCAAAATCTTGTTCCAGTTCATTTGCAATTTCTCTTATTATCTTTTTTCGCTCATTATAAGGAATAAATGCACTTTTTATAGCCATAATAATCATTTCTCTAAAGTCATGTAGCTTAAATCCAAATAAGTTATGAGCTAGTAGGTATTCATTAGTAAGGTTTGTTCCTGACATTAATCTATTATCTGTATTTAGAGTAACTCTAATGCCTTGATCATAATAAAATTTTAATGGATGAAATTTCAATGATCTAATAGAACGTGTTTGCCAATTAGATGTCAAACATACTTCTAATGTTATTCGATGGTCATTTACATAATTCATTAAATCTTTATCTTCTTTAAGTCTTGTTCCATGACCAATTCGGTGAGCTCCGCAGTGATGAATTGCTTGATGAATAGAGCTCGGACCAAATGCCTCTCCAGCATGAATAGTTGCATTTATATTATTATTTAAAATCATGTAAAAAGCTTCTCTATGGTCTTTTGCAGGAAAATTTTCTTCAGCTCCTGCCAAGTCGAATCCAACAACACCCTTATTTTTATAGCGAACAGTTAAGTCTGCAAGTTTTAAAGATGCTCCTGAAGATATGTTCCTTATGCCACATACTATGATACCTGATTTGACACCAAAATCTTTTTCTCCACGTTTTAATCCTGCTCTTACAGCCTCTACAGAGTCACTAATTGTCATGCCTTTTTCTGTATGGAGTATTGGTGAATATCTTACTTCTATATACCGAACATTTTCTTTTGAAACATCTTCAATTAACTCATAAGAAGTTCTCTCAAGTGCTTGTGGCGTCTGCATCACACTTAATGTAATATCAAACCTCTTAATGTATTCTTCTAATGATCCTCTTTTCTTACCAATAGTTAATAGTTTGGATAATTGATCATGATTAGATGTAGGTATATTAATTTTATCTTTATTAGCTAAATCAATAATCGTGGGGATTCTTAAAGATCCATCAAGATGACAATGAAGTTCAACTTTAGGAAGTTTATGGAGAAGATTGCGACTTATCCTCATTTATTCTTTTTACTTATTAAGTATAACCAGTAACATACACAGCCAAGTAAAATAACGCCCGGCCATGGACCAAAAGGAGTAATTTTAAAAACAGAATAATCGGTTGGCAGGTTTAGGCCCTGGGTTTCATTAAGCATGAGAGGCAATGCCAAGAGAATTCCAATTAAAGCCTCTCCTGTAATTAAACCTGAAGAAAATAATAATCCATTTTGATTTATATCTTCTTCCCCATCCATGGTTGCTTTTCCACTAGCTAAATAAGAAATGAGGCCACCAATTAAAATTGGCGTTACTAAGTGGAAAGGCAAGTAAAGTCCTACAGCTACAGCAAGAACAGGGGTCCTAAAATTAGATCCACGCTTCTCTAAGTATTTATCTAAAATAATTATTACTATTGCCAATAAACTGCCTATTATGATCAAATCCCAAGGTAGATCTTGATCAAATACTCCTTGCGCTATATTAGCCATTAGACTAGCCTGTGGTGCTTCCAATGCATTGCCTTTCATATCCAAGGTTAGATGCGCATCTGATGCTATACCATATCTACGATGAAGCATCCAAAGTACTGGCATCATGACAAATGAACTAGAAAGAACTCCTATTGCCTGCATTATCTGTTGTTTCCAAGGTGTCGCACCTAATATATGCCCTGTTTTCAAATCCTGAAGATTATCTCCACCTATAGCGGCTGCGCAGCATACTACTGCTCCAATAAATATTGCAGCAGCAGGCCCGACATCAACACCAGCATTGTGTAGAGCAAACAATAGAATTGAAGATGATAAAACTGTAGCAATTGTTACACCAGAAATAGGATTATTTGAAGAGCCAACTAGACCAGCCATATAAGCGGCAACAGCAGAAAATAGAAATCCTGAAAGAAGCATAATAACTGCCATAAAAGCCGTTACTGGGATACTTTTTACAACACTTATATAAATTGCAAAAATCGGTATGAGCGATATCAATAGAGCAATTCCAACCCAAACCAAAGGTGTATCCATATCTTTAAGCTCAATAGACTCAGTTTCCCCCATTTTCTTTTTATTGTAAATTTCCAGACTGGAGCGGATGCCTCTTATCAGAGGGCTTCGTAAATTGACTAAAGCCCATAATCCACCAATTATCATCGATCCAACCCCAATATATTTGATGACATTACTGTGAATCCAATTTACGGATGCACCTGCATCTTTAATTATTTCAACCGGCACGTGATCAATATAGCTGACTGATAGAATAGGTAGAAAAATCCAGCGTCCAATGACCCCCCCGCTAAAAACTAATATAGAAATATTTAATCCAACAATATAACCTACAGATATGAGTGCTGGGGATAAATTCAATTGGAAACTGGCAAAAGAATTACCGATTCTTGATGTCCCAGTTAAAATACCTGACCAGAGTTTCATTGCCTCGGCGCCTATCTTAAATAAAGCACCTACAAACCCTGCCTGCAATAAGTATTTTAAACCTTCAGATCCTTTTTCTCCAGATTTTAAAACTTCGGCTGTCGCAATACCTTCAGGAAAAAGAAGCTTCTCTTCTATAATTAATGCTCTTCTAAGAGGTATAGTAAATAGCACTCCAACCATACCTCCAGTTGCCGCAATTCCTGTTATGATCCAATATTGATCAAACCCAAATTCACCCCAGTAATTCATTACTATAAGAGCTGGAATAGTGAAGATAACACCAGCTGCCAACGATTCTCCTGCTGAAGCAGCCGTCTGAACGATATTATTCTCTAAAATATTAGAACGTTTGAATAGGGAAAGTACACCCATAGATATTACCGCTGCAGGTATGGAGGCAGAAACGGTCATACCAGCGAATAGTCCCAGGTAAGCGTTGGCGCTTGCCAAAATCATAGATAGGATTATTCCAAGTATGACTGCTTTGAAAGTGATTTCATTTTTCATATTTCTATTTCAAAGTGAATGACCTGAAACTAGCTACATATTATAATCTTGGCAAGATTGATAATTTCTTTCCTATTTGGCCAAAATATCTTTCAATGTAAATTTATAATAACAAGGGGTGCTGTTTAATTAATATTGAATGGCTGAGAACAAACCCTTTGAACCTGATATGGATAATACCAGCGTAGGGAGATACTATGAACTGTAAAACATTCACTTTTAATTTATTTTTTTTTACAACAATTCTATTTGCTCAGATTTCTGGTATAGTAACAGACTCAATTAGCGGCAAACCTATAGAAAACGTTAATATAACAGATGGAGATTTAGGAGCTATCACTAATTCAATGGGTGCATTCTTTATTGATGTATCTATAGGTGCAGAATTGGAATTTTCGCATATAGCTTTTCAATCAATATTTCAATCAGCATATGAAGGTATGTCAGTAAAACTAATTCCAGCAGTTATTGAATCAGATCAAATAATTGTGAGGGCAGGGCTTTCAGATGAAGCCGTCCAAAATGCAGTAACAAGCATTCATGTATTTACTGATGATCAAATTCGTGAATCTGGAGCTGATAATTTTCAAATTTTAACAGATCAAGTTCCTAATTTAAATTGGGCAGGGGGCACGAGTCGACCAAGATATTTTCAAATTAGAGGTATTGGAGAACGAAGTCATTATTTTGGTGAAGGACCTCCCAACTTTTCTGTGGGATTCGTTATAGATGATATGGATTTTAGCGGTCTAGGAATGATTGGGCATTTATATGATTTGGATCAGATAGAAATTTTTAGAGGGCCACAATCATCTGTTTATGGGGCCAATGCTTTAGCAGGATTAATTTCGCTTAAATCTAAAGATCCTATAGAAAAGTCTGAAATGGGTGTGTCTGCAAGCACAGGTTCAGATAGCCATTTTGGCATAAATAATTTTTTTAATTTGAAAGCTATAGATGGTTTAAATATTAGGGTTTCTGGAAGTTATAATTACATTGATGGATTTAGAGAAAATATATCTCAAAATATTTCTAATACTAATAAGCGAGAAGAAATGTTCTCTAGAATGAAATTAAATTTTAACCCAAGTCAAAAAATAAATCTTTTGGCAACTTTTATTTATTCAGAATTTGATAATGGATACGATGCCTGGGCACCAAATAATAATACAGATTTTAAGACCTATAGTGATGAAAGTGGAATAGACAGTCAAACATCTTATGGTTACTCTCTCCGCACCAATTTTGATGGTTATTACAATTTCACCCTTATAACTTCATTTACTAAAACTAATTTAGTGCATTCCTACGATAGTGATTGGGGGGATAGTCTTTATTGGGCCACCAATCATGATTGGAATCCAGAGTCCTTTCCAGATATCTACTATCTGTACAAATATTTTGATCAAAATAATAAAAGTCGTTCAAATATTACTCATGAATTACGATCTTCATTTGGTTCTATTTTATTTGGTCTTTATTTTAAAAATTTAAATGAAGAAGATGAGGCAATGGGATGGTTATTTGATGGGTTCGCAACTGATGCAACAAGTGATTTTAAGTTTAAAACGATAGCTGGATACTCACAAATTAGATTTAATTTTTCATCTTCTTTGAATTTCAAGGCAAATATTCGAATAGAGCACAGTCAATATGATTATAACGGAACTTCACAAGGGTACAATGAGAATTGGGAAAAAATATTTTTAGATTCAGTTAAATTTGATAATAATGATAGAATGGTCGGATTTCGAGGTGCATTTACTTATTATAAAAATGTGTCAACTAGATATTATAGTTCATTTTCTCAAGGATATAAATCTGGGGGCATAAACCAACAACCTTATTTAACTGATTCAAGTCGTCCTTATGACCCTGAATTTATTCAAAGTTTTGAATTTGGATTAAAGCAAAAGACAAATACTAATAAAACAAATTTTACATTTTTCTTTAGTAATAGAATAAATCAACAAGTTTCAGTATCAAGTCAACAAGAGGAAGGAAACCCAAATAGTTTTCTATTTTATATTGGAAATTCAGGTTCAGGAAAAAACAGTGGTATTGAACTTGAATATTCACAAAACATCTTGAAGTCTTTATCGTATGATGTCACTATTGGAGTATTAAATACTTGGGTAGATAAATTTGCTTATATAACTGTAAATGGTGAAGAATATGGTGGGGCTAGAGAAGCTTCTATGGCTCCTAGATTGATGGGCTCATTTGGTTTTCATTATTCAATATTAGATTTTTATCTTTTTACGAATACTACTTATAAAAGCGAATACTATTTTTCTGATAGCCATAATAATAAATCAGAACCATACTCACTAACTAATATAACAATTGGAAAATCATTCAGGCAATTTGATGTAAAGTTTTGGGTTCGCAATATTTTTGATAAACGTT
>CEQF01042741.1_pt1 | contig 15660 bp, 10 predicted proteins | sample 530821 | NCBI WGS metagenome assembly CEQF01 (sample SAMEA2621003, study PRJEB7988) | marine metagenome | isolation source: saline water (ENVO:00002010), including
CCGGCGCGTCCAGCGCCTGTTCGCTGTCCACTCGCTCGCCCAGGTAGAACTTGTCGGCGGCGATCTTGGTGGTGCTGTCCAGCTGGCCGTCCTCGATCGACACTTCGGTGTCCACGTCCAGACGACCGCGCTCGACCCCGAAGCCCAGATAACGGGTGGTGAACGGGGTCAGGGTTTCCATGCCGTAGCCGTCCAGTTGCCCGGTGAGGTCCAGGTACAGCGGGCTCACCGCCAGATCGCCCTGGGCGCGCAGGCGGGCCTGGCCGTTTACGCGCCCCGAGGTCTCCAGCCGGGCGCGGCCGGAGCCGGTGTCGAAGTTTTCCATGACGCCGCTCCACTGCTCCAGCGTGACGTCGAAATCCGGGGTCAGGGTGTTGTCCCGGTGCGCCAGCCGGGACTCTTCCACCGACACGCGCCCGAGCATCACCCGCCAGGCCGGACCGTCGTCCTCGCCGTCATCGTCGCCGGCCAGGCGCGTCATCAAGCCGCGGCCCTGCTCGTCGAGAAGATGGCGAAAATCAATGCCGCGGCCGGCCAGGCCGTCCACGGTTACGCGACGGTCGGCGGTTTTGACACTCAAACCGTCGGCGGCCAAACGCGCCACGCTGAGGGTCTCGCGGCCGTTTTCGCGGATGTCGGCGTCCGCCACGCTGGCGCGGCCGGTGACGGTGATATCCGGCGTATCGCCGGCCACGGTGAGCGCCAGCTCGCCGCCGGCGCGGCCCTGCTCGATGGTCAACGGCACGGCGTTGGCGAGCCAGGGTGACAGCGTGGTCAGCGGCAACTCCTCAAGGTCGAGATCGGCGGACACCTTCAGCGGCGCAAGCTGTCCGGTGCCGGAGTGCGACAGGCGGCCGCTTTCCGCCAGCACGGCGCGCCCCTCCCACTGCCAGCGGACGCTGTCCTCGACGCGGAAATCGGTGAGGTTGAGAGCCCCTTCACTGAGCGTTACTTCAACCGGCTCGGGCAGGGTCTGGTCGCGGAACACCACGCTGCCGTTCTCCACCTTGAACCGGTCCAGGGTGACGGCCCAGGCCTCGCCTTCGCGGATCCGCTCGGCGGATTGGTCCGCTTCCTCGCGCACCTTTTCACGGGTCTCCCGGGCCCGGTCCGGATCGGACGGCAAAAACAACGTGGCCAGGTCCAGCCCTTCGCCGGTCAGCACCGCCCGCATCGCCGGCTCGGTCAAGGTCACTTCCGGCACGCTGACACGGCGCTCGGTGAGATCCAGGCTGACGCCGTCCACCTTGAGGGTGGGCACCTCGAAGCTGGGCGCCTCGTTGCCGTCGCGAAGAATGCGCAGCCGGTCCAGCTGGAAACGGCCGTTGTCCACGGTCAGGCCTTCGCCGTCCCCGGTGCCGTAGCGGTAATCCGCCGCCAGCCCGAGCATGCCGGACGGCACCTGGAACGGAAAATGCGGCTCCAGCAAACGGGTGAAGGCGGCCACGTCCACCTTGTCCATTTGCAGGCGGCCTTCCACGGTCAGCGGCTCGAACACAAAGCGGCCGCGCCAATCCAGGGTGCCGCCGTCGGGGCCTTCGACGTGCATCTGGTAAAGGTTGTCTTCTTCACCCACGCCCCGGGTGGTCAGGTCCTCGATGCTGAACGCCACCGGCAGAGTCAGGGAACTGGGCTCGCTGCCGGACACGTCGTTCAGCGTCACGCGGCCTTCGGACAGGCGCAGATGGCTGATGGTGAACGCGGGCGGACCGGAGGCTTCGTCTTCCGGCGGGGGCTCGTCGGCGGTGTCCTCTTCGCCGCTTTCGCGCAGGCGGGTGACGATGTCGTCCAGGTTGAGGGCGCCGTTCTCGCCCCGGCGCAGGCGGACCTCCAGGCCGGCCAGGTCCACATCGCTGACCCAGGGGCGCCAGTGGAACAGCGACGCCCAGAAGGAGGTATTCACGTACAGGCGGTCAAACCGGGCCAGGAAGTCGGTGTCCGGATCCGCGATCCGGAACCGTTCCGCGGTGGCCGACAGCGTCAGCGGGTTGAGCCGCACTTCTTCCACGGTCACGTCCCGCCCCAGCAGACCGGACAACCGCTGCTCGATCTCCCCACGCGCCCAGCCGGGCAGAATCAAAAACACCGTCAGCGCGTACAACACATACAACAGGGCCAGAATCGCCAGAATCCGGGCGCCCCATCCCCGCGAGCGCCACCATTGTATCGGTGTGTCCATGTCGTCGTTCCCTCTGCCCGGTTGCGCAAGCGCAAAGTCTAGCATTAACGCCGTGAACAGGTCGCCCCGGCGGCCATTGCGCCGGCGGCGGCAAGGTTCACACTCAGCCTTTTCCAAGGAGGCCGCCATGAGCGACAACTATCTACTCAAGATGTACCAGAAAGCGGCGAAACTGCCCCGCGGCCGCCGGCTTTTCTCGATTATGTTCAGCCGCAAGGCGCCCTATTTCGGCACCATCAAACCGCTGATCGCGGAGCTGCGTCCGGATTACTGCAAGGTCACCTTCAAGAAGCGCAGGGCGGTGGAGAACCATATCGGCACCGTGCATGTGATCGCCATATGCAACGCCATGGAAGCCGCCATGGGGGCGCTGGCGGAAGCGTCGATTCCCAAGCACCTGCGCTGGATTCCCAAGGGCATGGACGTGCGCTATACCGCCAAGGCCACCTCGGACATCACCGCCATTGCCGAGGTCGCGCCGGGTGCCTGGGAAAACGGCCCCGAGTTGCCGGTGACGGTGACCGCGTACCGCGACGACGGCACCGTGGTGGTGGAAGGCACCATCCACCTGTGGGTCACCGAGAAACCCGCCCGCGAATAAAATCAGCGGCCCGGTCGGCGGCGCCGGCCAGGTTCGCCCGCGGGTCGATGCCGCTGCGTTTGCGCGGCGTGAGATCGTGATCGCCGTCGGGCACCCAGTGCAAGGTTACCCGGGACGGCAGGCTGTAGCCGGCCACTTCCGGGGGCTTTCCGAACGGGTCCCTCTCCCCCTGGCAAATCAGCACCGGCGCCGCCAGCGCCGGGAAATGATCCAGCCGCGTCTTTTCCGGTTTGCCGGGGGGATGGAAGGGGTAGCCGAACACCACGCACCCGTCCGGGGCGGTGTCCGGGTCCGCCGCCAGCATGGTCGCCATGCGTCCGCCCATGGACTTGCCGCCCACCCAGACCGGGCCCGGCGCCGTCCGGCGCACCTCGTCCAGCACCGCCTGGAAACACGCCATCAGCCGGGGGGCACGATCCGGCGGCGCCTTGATGCCTTCTTCGCGGCGCCGGGCCATGTAGGCGAACTCAAAGCGCGCCACCTCGATGCCGCGCTCCGCCAGCAGCCCCGCCATGGTCGCCATGAACGGGCTGTCCATGGGCGCGCCGGCACCGTGGGCCAGCACCAGGGTGGCGACGGGCGTGGCGGGCGCGCGGTTCCAGAGAAGTTCCGGCATCGGCGTTGATTCCTTTGTGCGGTTAAACCGGAGCCACAATGTGGCCGATCCCGACTCCCCTGTAAACGCGGGCGCTATCAGGCCTCCCAGAGGTGCATCTGGCCGGCCAGGCCGGGCGGCCGGAACGCGCTGCTGTCCAGGGTGAAACTTTCCCGGGGCGCCAGGCCGTGGCGCCGGCAGGCCACCTGGAAGCGGCGCGCCAGCAGTTCCGCCATCGGCCCCTGGCCGCGCTGCCGGTGGTGCCAGCGGCTGTCGTAGCTGGCGCCGCCGTGCATTTCCTTCAGCGCCGACATCACCCGTTCGGCCCGTTCCGGATAATGCCGCTGCAGCCACTCCTCCCACAGCGGCCCCACTTCATGGGGCAGGCGCAGGGTCACATAGCCGGCACTGCGGGCGCCGGCCGCCGCCACCTGCTCGACGATATCCTCCAATTCCTGATCGTTGATAAACGGAATCAAAGGTGCCACCAGCACGGTCACCGGCACCCCGGCGCGGGCCAGCTCGCGCACCGTTTTCAGGCGCTCACGACCGCCGCTGGCACGCGGCTCCAGCTGGTTCTTGAGGCGGTTGTCCAGGGTGGTGACCGACACCGCCACCGAGGCCCGGCCCTCGACGGCCATCGGCGCGATCAGATCCAGATCGCGCAGCACCAGCGCGCTTTTGGTGATCAGGCTGAACGGATGTCGGCACTCCGCCAGCACCTGCAGAATCTCCCGGGTTATAAGCCGCTCGCGCTCCACCGGCTGGTAGGGATCGGTGGCGGTACCGATCACCAGCGGCCGGCAGCGATAGCCGGGTTTGCGCAGGGTGTCGCGCAGCACCTCGGCGGCGTTGTCCTTACAGAAAATCTCGGCCTCGAAGTCCTGCCCCGGAGAGAGGTCCACATAGGCGTGGTTGGGGCGGGCGAAACAGTAGATACAGCCGTGCTCACAGCCCCGGTAGGGGTTGATGCTGCTGTCGAAGTGCAGGTCCGGGCTCTGGTTGTGGGTAATGATCGACCTGGCCTGCTCCCGGTGGTAGCGGGTGAGCCGGGCGGTGTCCGCCTCGTCGCTGACCACGGTGGTGACCTGAAAGCGGCCGGGGTGCCGGCTGAGGGTGCCGCGGTTGGATGCGCTGGTGGCCATGCTGCCTCCAAATACTGATCATATGGACAGTATTATGGGCAGCCCACCGGGGAACCGCAACAGCGGATTAGTAAACCGGGTGAATCAGTGGGGCCGCACCGGCTGCACCAGCACCCAGGGCATCACGACCACGGTCCACAGCGCCTGGTCGGACTCGAACCAGGCCCGTGCCTGGTCGTCGGTGACGCCGCCCACGCGGCCCTGGTCACGCCACGGCTTGAGCTGCTCGGTCCGGTCTTCGGCGAACGCCACGGCCACTTCGATCAGATCCAGGTCGCCGGCCACGGCCACGGTCTGGCCGCGGGCAAAGAACGGCTGCAGCTCTTTCCAGTCCGCCTTGGCGGTTTCCTGGTTGAGTTTGGCTCTGAGAATGTCGCTGTCGGTGGGGTCGGCCATGACGTCTCCTGTTGGTGGCCCCGGCGCGGCTGGCGACCGGGCGGCGCCATTATCGCCCACGACGTTCGTAACGCAAGGGAGCGCTTGTGGGAGCGGAACTGAAGAGAGGGAAAAAGAGCGCCCGCCTGGGGAGGACGGGCGTCTGTACCGAAAGGAACGTCCGTGTTCTTTCGCGTCCTTGCCCGATCCAATATAAGAGCCCCGCCGGCTCTTACCTATAATCCATCGCCGTCAATCCGTGTAAGAGATTTGCTCATTGTCGGCGACGTTATTACCACCTGATCTCGGTACCGATGTCTGGGACCGGGTTGCCGTCGCGGTCGAACAGCGCCAGGGTGGCGCCGTTTTCGTCGACGCTGACGCGGGAGAAGGCGTCCCGGCTGTAGACCTCGCCGGGCACCGTGACCCGGCCCAGGGACGGCTTCCAGAGGCCGCGCAGGGTGTGGTGGTCACGGATCATCGGCCGGTACCAGCGGAACGCCATCAACGCGGTGGGCCAGAACAGGCCGGAGCAGATCCAGCCGTGTATCGGGTTCCGTCCGCGCCGGTCCAGGCGGGCGTACAGGGAGGCGTGCACGTCGCCGCTGAGCATCAGTAATCGCCGACAGCCGCTGTCGTGGATGGCGTCCACCAGCCGCTGGCGCTGGGCGGCGAAGCCTTCCCAGCTGTCCTGCCCGCGGAACGGCCAACGCTGCTCGGGAAACAGCGGCACCGAGGACACCAGGCATTTGACCCGGTCCGGCTCGTCCTCGAGCCAGGCCACCACCGCGTCCTCCTGGGCCCGGGACATGATTTTGCGTTGCCAGGGCCAGCGGCTGAGCACGCGCTCGGTGCGCAGATCCATCAGGAAGAAGTCCGCGCAGCCCCAGCGAAAGCGGTACCAGAGCGCGTCCGGGTCGCGCTCCAGGCGGGTGCCTTCCGCGTTCAGCGGCACCGCCGGGGAGTGCGAGGCCTGGTAGATCTGGTAGGCCTTCATGGCGGCCGGGTATTTGCTGGTCCACAGATCCGGATTGGCGCGCGCCGGCCAGTTATTCTCGATTTCGTGGTCGTCGAGGATCATGTGGTGGTTGTAGTTGGCCATCAGCCGGCGGATGTTGGGCTGGCCGAAACTCTGGCGGTAGAGGTCGAAATACTCCCGCTGGGAGGAAGCCGCCGCCACTTTCCAGGTGGAATCGGCGTACACCTGGTCGCCGCCGTAGAGGACGAAATCCGTGGGGCTGGCGGCGGCGTTGTCCGCCATGCGGGAGAAGATGCGGTCGGCCCGGCCGTCTTCCACCTCGTGGTCGAGCCCCACGAAGCGGTAACAGCAGGAGCCGAACAGGAAGCTCACCGGCGCCCGGGGCGAGGCCGGCGCGGTGCGGAAGTGGCCGGTGTTGACGTGGCCCCAGTCCAGTGCCTTGTCCTCGCTGTCCGCCGCCGCCACCGCGCCGGCCTGGAACTGATAGCGCCGCCCCGGCTCCAGGTCCTTCAGCACCACCACGCCGCTGCTGTCGAAGTTACCGTTGATGCGGAAATGCCTCGGCCCGCGCCAGCGCGTTTCGCCTTCCAGCCGCCAGCGTATGCGACCGTGCGGCGCCTTCTGGCCGGCCTTCAAGGTTCCGGCGGGCATCACGCCGAGAATACGAATGCTGGTTTGACCGGCGGTGCCCACGATCGGACCGACGACAAACGGCTCTACCCTGCTCTGCATTTAGTGTTCCCCCCGAAAGAGCGCGGATACGTCACTGATTGAGCCACCTCTTAAGCACTGCTAGCATCCAGAAAGATTACTTAGCGGGGTGGCGGTTATTTTGTTGCAAGATGCGGTATCTCACACCTTGCGGTTCGCCGCTCTGGTCCTGCTGCTCGGCGCCGCCGCCGGCCCGGCCCGCGGCGACGATGCCGCGGTGTTGACCTCACAAACCGAAACCCTGAAACCGTATCCGGCGGTTCGTTATTTTTGTAGCCCGGCGGCCGAATCACCGGCGCCGGAGCAGCTGTTCGGCAACCCCGAGGCCTGGCCCTGGCGGGCCACCGGCAACGAGATGGCCAACCTGGGGTTCACCGCTGATCACTGCTGGTTCCATTTGACCGTGCGCAACCAGGACAACGCCGAGAACGAATGGCGCCTGGTGGTGAACTACGCCCTGCTGGGGCAGTTGGACACCTATGTCCTAACCTCCGACGGCGAGCGCCTGGCGCACTTCAGCGCCGGCATGGACAGCGCCTTCAACGAGCGGGCCAGCGCCGAAGCGACGCCTTCTTTCCCACTGAACCTGCCCCCCGGCGAGCAGCGGGAGCTGTATCTGAAGGTGGTGTCCCCACACAGCATTCAACTGCCTCTGGAGTTGATGAGCAACCCCGCGTTCCAGTCCGCCACGCTGGCCCACACGCTGGTTCAGGGTTTGTTCTTCGGCGGCATGCTGGTGATGATTCTCTACAACCTGTCGCTGTTTTTCTCGATCCGGGAAAAGGCCTATCTGCTGTACGTGTGCTGGTCGCTGGCGATCACCCTGTTCATGGCGGTCCTGCACGGCTATGCGCAGAAGTATCTGTGGCCCGGCTCGGCGCTGATCAGCCAGTACATTCTGCATTACCTGCTGCCGCTGCTGGTGATTCTGCCGTCCCTGTTCACCTTGCACTTTCTCGGCCTGCCGGAACGCTCCCCCCCGCTGGCGCGGCTGCTCAGAGGCCTGGTGGGCCTGGGCGTGGCCCTGCTGCTGGCGGCGCCGTTCGTAAGCCGGGAGCTGCTGATTCCGGTGGCGGTGCTGGCGATCCTGGCGATGGATTTAAGCATTCTGCTGATCGGCCTGCTGCGCACCCAGGCCGGCGACCCGGACGCGCGGGTGTTCACCCTGGCCTGGCTGTGCTTTCTGGTCGGCGCCGCCGCCATGTCGCTGAACAAGTACGGCATCGTGCCGCGCAACAGCTTCACCGAGAACCTGCTGCAGGTGGGTGTATTCCTGGAGGTGGTGCTGCTGTCACTGGCCCTGGCCCGGCGCATCAACCGCCTCAAGGAGGCCCACGCCCTGTCCGTGCGCGACAAGGCGGTGGCCGAGATGGACGCCTTCAAGGCCGGCGCGCGCAACCAGGCGAAAAGCGAGTTCCTGGCCACCATGAGCCACGAAATCCGCACGCCGATGAACGGCATCATCGGCATGACCGACCTGCTGCGGCGCACCACGCTCAGCGGCCAGCAGGCGCAATACGTGGACACCATCTACCAGTCCACCCAGTCGCTGGTGACGGTGATCAACGACATCCTGGATTACTCACGGATCGAATCCGGCAAGCTGGAGCTGGAGTATCAGGAAGTGGACGTGGAGCACCTGGTGGACGACTGCGTGCGGCTGTTCTCGCTGCGCGCGTCGGAAACCCGGGTGCCGCTTTACACCTTCATCGATTCCCGCGTGCCCCAGCGCATCCATACCGACCCGATCCGCGTGAAACAGGTGCTCACCAACCTGCTCAGCAACGCCTACAAGTTCACCGACCAGGGCCAGGTGGCCTTGCACCTGAGCGTGCGCCAGCCCCCCGACGACCAGGGGCAGTGCGTGATGATGCTGGAAGTGGTCGACACCGGCATCGGCCTGGACGAGGCCCAGCAGCAGAACCTGTTCCAGGTGTTCAGCCAGGGCGCCCGCGGCAGCCGCCACAAGTCGCAGGGGGCCGGGCTCGGCCTGACCATCTGCAAACGGCTCACCGAGTTGCTGGGTGGGGAGATCGGCGTGTCCAGCTCACTGGGGCGCGGCGCCACCTTCTGGATCACCCTGCCGACCCGGGTCGGCGCCCCCAGCCGCGAGAAAAACCCGCTCGCCGGCCACCAGGTGATGATGATCAACGAGAACGCCTCGCTGTCGTTGAGCCTGTCTCAGCTGATGGCCCGCTGGGGGCTCGGCGTGATCGAGTTCGCCGACTGCGAGCAGGCCCTGGCGGGCCTCAGCGCGGACACCCTCCGGGCGGACATTCTGCTGGCGTCGGAGGCCAACCTGGCCCGGCGCGGCGAACTGATCCATATCCGCAACCGGCTGGGTGACCCGCCCCTGCTGATTCTCCAGGCCACCGGCGCGGAAATCACCGGCGAGCTGCCCGGCGACATGCTGCTGGTGGAGACGCCGGTGTCCTCGCGGGCGCTCAAGCACACGCTTTCCACCCAGCTGCAGGAGCGCCTGGACCAGGCCGAGCCCGCCGACAGCGCCCCCAGCGGCGCCTCGGAGCATCCCGGCCTGCGCCGTCTGAACGTGATGGTGGTGGAAGACAACGCCGTCAACCAGCTGGTGATCGACAGCATCCTGCGCTCCATCGGCATCCACGCCACGCTGCTCAACGACGGCGCCCAGGCCCTGCGCCGGGTCAGCGAGCGCCCCGGCAACTGGGACGTGATCTTCATGGATTGCGAAATGCCGGTGATGGACGGCTACCAGTCCACCCGCGAGATCCGTCTGTTCGAGCAGAGCCGGGACGTGGACCCCTGCTGGATCATAGCCCTGTCCGCCCACGCCGCCGGCGATTACGTGCAAAAGGCCCGCGACGCCGGCGTCGACGATTACCTCAGCAAGCCGGTGTCCCGCTCCCAGGTGTTGGAGGCGCTGCAGCGCAACCGGGCGCTGTCCGCCGGCGGCGACTGATCGCGACGGATGAAATGGCCGGCGCGGGCCAGTATCATGTCGGTTCGTTTTTCTGCCGACGTTGAAGTTCTCCATGAGCGAAGCACCCCGCAAGATACTGGTCACCAGCGCCCTGCCCTACGCCAACGGCCCGATCCATCTGGGCCACCTTCTGGAATACATCCAGACCGACATCTGGGTGCGCTTTCAGAAGCTGCGCGGCGAGCAGTGCCTGTACGTTTGCGCCGATGACGCCCACGGCACCGCCATCATGCTCAAGGCGGAAGAGAAAGGCATCACGCCGGAGCAGCAGATCGAGCAGGTGAAAGCCGAGCACGAGCGCGACTTCGCCGCTTTCCAGATCCGCTTCGACAATTACTACAGCACCCACAGCCCGGAGAACAAAGCGCTCTCGGAGATGATTTTCCAGCGCAACAAGGACGCCGGCTACATCCTGGAAAAGACCATCACCCAGCTCTACGACCCGGAAAAAGGCATGTTCCTGGCCGACCGGTTCGTGCGCGGCACCTGCCCCAAGTGCAAGACCGCCGACCAGTACGGCGACAACTGCGAGGCCTGCGGCGCCACCTATTCGCCGTCGGAGCTGATCGACCCCTACTCCGCGGTGAGCGGCGCCACGCCGGTGGAGAAAGAAACCACCCAGCTGTTCTTCGACCTGCCCAAGTTCGAGCCGCTGCTGCGTGAATGGACCCGCTCCGGCTCGCTGCAGGAAGGCGTGGCCAACAAGCTGCAGGAGTGGATGGAAGACCTGCAGCCCTGGGACATCTCCCGGGAAGCGCCCTACTTCGGCTTCGAAATCCCCGGCTATCCCGGTAAGTATTTCTACGTGTGGATGGACGCGCCGGTGGGCTACATGGCCAGCTTCCAGAATCTGTGCGAGCGCGAGGGCATCAATTTCGACGACTACTGGAAAGCGGATTCCGACGCCGAGCTGTATCACTTTATCGGCAAGGACATCATCAATTTCCACGGTCTGTTCTGGCCGGCAATGCTCGACGGCGCCGGCCTGCGCAAGCCCACCGCCATCTTCAGCCACGGCTTCGTCACCGTGAACGGCGCCAAGATGTCCAAATCCCGGGGCACCTTCATCATGGCGCGCACCTACCTGGATCATCTGGATCCGGAGTATCTGCGCTACTACTTCGCCGCCAAGCTGAACAGCCGGGTGGATGATTTCGACCTCAATCTGGAAGACTTCGCCCAGCGTGTGAACACGGATCTGGTCGGCAAGGTGGTCAACATCGCCAGCCGCACCGGCAACTTCGTCAAGAAATTCGGCGGCCGGCTCGGCGACGACCTGGACAACCCCTTGCTGGCCCGCGAAGCCCAGGAAGCCGCCGGCCGCATCGCCGCCTTCTACGAACAGCGTGAATTCAGCAAGGCAATGCGCGAGATCATGAGCCTGGCCGACCACGCCAACGGCTACATCGCCGACAAGGCGCCCTGGAGCCTGGCCAAGGAAGACGGCAAGGAGCAGGAGGTGCTGGCGATCTGCACCACCGCCCTGAACGTATTCCGGCTGCTGGTGCTGTACCTGAAGCCGGTGCTGCCGGGCCTGGCGGAACGCGCCGAGGCCTTCCTGGATATTCCGCCGCTGACCTGGGCGGACGCCGGCACCCTGTTGCTCGACCACCCGATCAACAAGTTCAAGCCGCTGCTGTCACGGGTGGACATGGCGCACATCGAAGCGATGCTGGCCGATTCCCGCGACACCAACCCGGCGGCTTCCGCCGGGGAAGCGGCGGCCCAGGACACGCCCGAGGAGGAAGACGACACCATCACCATCGACGACTTCCTCAAGGTCAAGTTGCGCGCCGCCCGCATCGCCAAGGCGGCGCCGGTGGAAGGTGCCGACAAACTGCTGCAGCTGACCCTGGACGTGGGCGAACTGGGCGAGCGCAATGTGTTCGCCGGCATCAAAAGCAAATACCGCCCGGAAGACCTGGAAGGCCGCATGGTGGTGCTGGTGGCCAACCTGGCGCCGCGCAAGATGAAGTTCGGCGTCTCCGAAGGCATGGTGCTGGCCGCCGGCCCCGGTGGCGACGACATCTTTCTGCTCAGCCCGGACGATGGCGCCGAGCCTGGCATGGAAGTGCGCTGAGGCCTCGCTGGGACCCTGAAATTTGTGGCCGGCAGGATCCCAGAGGCGCTGTTGGTGCCACCGCTAGAAAAGTTTCTTAGAAAGCTCTCTGGAATCCTGCCGGGAGCTTCGCTCCCTTTCGCGGGCTGGGCCCGCTCCCACAGGCGCTGGCATAAAAAAACCGCGGCCGGTTGGCCGCGGTTTTTTTTGGTTCCGTGGCGCCCGCGCGGGGCGCCGTTCGGGCAGGGGGTTTACCGACCGCCCTGCTGACCGCCTTGCTGCTGACGCATCTGTTCCTGCATCTTGCGCATCTGCTCACGCTGCTGCTGAGCACGCTTTTCCAGGGTGGCACGCTGCTCTTCGGTAAGCGTGTCCTGGATACGGGCCTGCAGAAGCACGCTCTCGGCGGTCACATCGCCGGTCAGCTCGCCCAGCTCTTCCGCGTTATCGCGGATTTCGCCTTCGTCGTAATCCGGACCGATCTGGTCGCTCAGGGCCTGCTGCAACTGCTGCGCCTCGGTGCGCATTTCCGTGATCTTGCCTTCGGAATCCTTGATCAGCTCACGCAGTTCCTGCTTTTGGTCGTCGCTCAGATCGACCATGCGATCCAGCTGGTCCACCTGATCGCCGCGCTGCTGGCCGGGGGCCGCTTGCTGAGCGGTTGCGGTGGCACCGAGACCGAGGGCCAACAGGGCCGCCAGGCTCACTTGCTTTAAGGTCGTCATAGAGATCTCCCAGACGTTTCGTGGACTGTTTAAAGTCGTGAACGGGTCACGCTACCGGATCAGGCAACCGAACGTCACCCCCGGTTCCCCGGGCGACAGAGAACCGCTGGTCCTGACTTCCAGGTCACCACTGTGCAGCCGAGTCATGACGCGGGGTCCAGCCGGACACCTCGAAAACGGAAAATTTTGCTAAACTCGCCGTTCCCAAGCGCGAACCGACCCTAATTGATGACTGAATACCTCCTCATCCTGATCAGCGCGGTGCTGGTGAACAACTTCGTCCTGGTGCAGTTTCTTGGCCTGTGCCCCTTCATGGGCGTCTCCAATAAGGTGGAGACCGCCATGGGCATGTCGCTGGCCACCACCTTCGTGCTGACCCTGTCATCGGTGCTCGCCTACCTCACCTGGGCCTATATCCTGGTGCCGTTCGAGCTGGAGTACCTGCGCACCATCAGTTTTATCCTGGTGATCGCCGTGGCGGTGCAGTTCACCGAGATGTTCGTCAAGAAGGCCAGCCCGCTGCTGTACCGGGTGTTGGGTGTGTTCCTGCCGCTGATCACCTCCAACTGCGCGGTGCTTGGCGTGGCGCTGCTCAACGTGCGTCAGAGCGACGCCACCTTCATGAGCTCTTTGACCTACGGCCTGGGCGCCGCTCTGGGCTTTTCACTGGTACTGATTCTGTTCGCCGCCATGCGTGAACGGATCGCCGTGGCCGATGTGCCCGAGGCCTTTCGCGGCCCCAGCATCGGGCTGATCACCGCCGGGCTGATGTCCCTGGCGTTCATGGGCTTTTCCGGGTTGATCAAGTTATGACCACGGTACTGATCGCCATCGCCGCCCTGCTCGGGCTGGCGGCGCTGTTCGGCGCCGTGCTCGGCTACGCCTCGGAGAAATTCAAGGTCGAAGGCGACCCGATCGTGGAGCAGATCGACGCCCTGCTGCCGCAAACCCAGTGCGGTCAGTGCGGCCACCCCGGCTGCCGCCCGTACGCCGAGGCCATCGCCGAAGGCGAGGACCACAACCGCTGCCCGCCCGGCGGCGAAACCACCGTGGAAGCCCTCGCCGACCTGCTCGGCCGCGAGGTGCTGCCGCTGGATAACGAGGGCGCCGAGGACGCCAGCGTGGAGCGTGTCGCTTACATCCGCGAGGACGAATGCATCGGCTGCACCAAGTGCATTCAGGCCTGCCCGGTGGACGCCATCGTCGGCGCCGCCAAGCAGATGCACACGGTGATCGCCGACGAGTGCACCGGCTGCGACCTGTGCGTGGACCCCTGTCCGGTGGACTGCATCGACATGATCGAGCGCCCGGTGACCCTGGCCACCTGGACCTGGGACCGGCCCGCCGGCATCGGCCGCCGTCCGGAACAGCGCATTGAGGTGGTGAACCTGTGAGAGCGAACCTGTCCCTGTTCCAGCGTCTGCTGCCCGGTGCGCGCCGCGCGCCGTCCTATGATTTCCCCGGCGGGGTGCACCCCGCCGAACACAAAACCGTGTCCAACCGGACGCCGATCGCGCCGGGGCCAAGGCCGGCGCAGCTGGTGCTGCCGCTGAACATGCACCTCGGCGCCCCGGCCCGGCCCATCGTGGCGGTGGGCGACCGGGTGTTGAAGGGGCAAATGCTGGCCGAGCCCGCCGGCGCCGTCAGCGCCGCGCTGCACGCGCCCACCTCCGGCACCGTGGTGGCCCTGGGGCCACGCCCGATTCAGCACCCCTCCGGCATGGACGCGCTCTGTATCGTGCTGGAGCCGGACGGCGAGGACCGCTGGGCGGAGCGCCGGCCGGTGGCCGACCACACCCGGCTGGGCCCGGGCAAGCTGATCGCCCTGCTGCGCGACGCCGGTGTGGCGGGCTTGGGCGGCGCCGGCTTCCCCACCAGCGTCAAAGTGAACCTGGGCGACCATCAACGCGTCGAGCAGTTGATCATCAACGCGGTGGAGTGCGAACCCTACATCACCGCCGACGACCGCCTGATGCGGGAGCGGGCGGACGAGATCGTGCTCGGTATTCAGATACTGCAATACCTGCTCAACCCCCACGACACCCTGATCGGCGTCGAGGACAACAAGCCCGAAGCCATCGCCGCCCTGCGCGCCGCCTGCGCGGGCAGCGACATGGAAATCCGCGTGGTACCCACCAAATACCCTTCCGGCGGCGAGAAGCAGTTGATCCAGCTGCTCACCGGCAAGGAGGTGCCCAGCGGCAGCATCCCCGCCCAGTGCGGCGTGGTGTGCCAGAACGTGGGCACCGCCTGGGCGGTAAAACGGGCGGTGCACGACGGCGAACCGCTGCTGTCGCGCATCACCACCGTCACCGGCGACGCCGTGGCGCGCCCCGGCAACTACGAAGTGTGGCTGGGCACCCCGGTGGCCGACCTGCTGCACCACGCCGGCGTGGACAAGGAGCGGCTCGGCCGTCTGGTCATGGGCGGCCCGATGATGGGCTTTACCCTGCACGATCCCTCCGTGCCGGTGGTCAAGACCAGCAACTGCGTGATCGCCGCCAGCGCCGAGGAACTGCCGGAACCGCCGCCGGAGCAGGCGTGCATCCGCTGCGGCGCCTGCGCCGAGGTGTGCCCGGCCAACCTGCTGCCGCAACAGCTCTACTGGTACGCCAAGACCGACGACTTCGAGCGCGCCCAGCACCACAACCTGATGGACTGCATCGAGTGCGGTGCCTGCGCCTATGTGTGCCCCAGCCATATTCCGCTGGTGCAGTACTACCGCTACGCCAAGGGGGAAATCCGCACCCAGACCGCCGAGCAGATCAAGGCGGACCGCGCCCGGGAGCGTTTCGAGGCGCGCCAGGCCCGGCTGGAGCGGGAACAGGCGGAGAAGGAAGCCCGCCGCCGCGCCCGTCTGGAGGCCAACCGCAAGAAGCAGGAAGCGGCGACCGACAGCGGCGCCGGCGACGAAAAGCTGGTGGCGCTGAAGAAGGAAGTGGGCCAGGCTTCCAGCGCCTACAAAGCGGCGGTCAAAGCGGCCAAGACCGCCGAAGCCCAGGAAGCGGACAACGCCGCCGAGCTGCGCGCCCGGGCCGACAGCCTCAAAGCGGAAGCGGACCGGGCCAAGGCGGCCCTGCGCGACGCCAAGGCCGCGGCCCCGGCGCCGGCGGCGGCGCCCGCCGAATCCACTGCCCTGGCGGACCTGAAGAAAGCAGTGGGCGAAGCCTCCAGCGCCTACAAGGCGGCGGTGAAAGCCGCCAAGACCGCCGAAGCCGAGGAAGCGGACGACGCCGCTGAATTACGCGCCCGGGCCGACACCCTGAAAGCGGAGGCGGACCGCCTGAAGGCCGAGTTGCGCGACGCCAAGGCGGCCCAGGGGCCGGCGGCCG
>CEQF01135296.1_pt1 | contig 15157 bp, 14 predicted proteins | sample 530821 | NCBI WGS metagenome assembly CEQF01 (sample SAMEA2621003, study PRJEB7988) | marine metagenome | isolation source: saline water (ENVO:00002010), including
CAGCCGTTCCGCCGCCGTTTCCACTCCGCCCTTGCCGAAAGGGTCAGAAACCTCGCCGCAGTGCGGGCAGGCATAGCCGGCCATGTTTTCAACCAGCCCGATGACCGGCACGCCGGCCTGGTCGAACAACTGGCCCGCCCGCGCCGCGTCGATCAGAGCGAGGTCCTGCGGCGTCGAGACGAGGACGGCGCCCATGGGCTTGTAGCGCTGGAGCATGGTGAGCTGGACGTCTCCGGTGCCGGGGGGCAGATCGACCAGCAGCGTATCGACATCGCCCCAATGGGCATCGATCAACTGCGAGAGCGCATTGCCCGCCATGGGCCCGCGCCATGCAAGCGCGCGGCCCGGCTCCACGAGATGGCCCATGGACAGCATCGGAACGCCGAAGGAACTTTCGATGGGGACGAGCTTCTTGTCGCGCGCGATGGGTTTTTCGCCCTGATTTCCAAAAATCACCGGCTGCGACGGGCCGTAGATATCGGCATCGACCAGCCCGACAGCGCGGCCCGCTTTCTTCAACGCGATAGCGAGATTGGCGGTCAGGGTCGACTTGCCGACGCCGCCCTTGCCGCTGCCGATGGCGATCAGGCGGCGCTGCTTGCGCTCCGCAGTCATGACGATGCGGACGTCGGAGATGTCGTCATACTCCAGCAAACGGGTGTCAATCAAACGTTTGATTTCGTCGCGTTGATGCTCGTTCAGTCCGGCAGCGTCGACCACGGCAATAGCCCTGCCGTCCTTGACGGAAAGCGTGGTGACGTGTTCGGCAAGGCCGGCGGGAAGTAGCGATTTCGGGTCGGTCGAACTCATGGGCGAGGCTGCTGTAGCATCGAAAAGCGCGCGGCAACCCCTGTTTTTCCGCCGAACCACACCTATAAGGGATCGCATGAGAATTTTTGACGGGTTCGGACACAGGATTTCCCTGGCAATGGCGGGCAAGAAAAGCCCTTGGGGCGGAGGCTCCGGGGATGACGGCGACAGCGACGGCGGCAAGCCGACGGGTTCTGAAGGCGGCGACAAGCCGAAGGGTCCGCGCAATCCATGGCTGCCACCCGGTAGCGGCGGTGGCAGCGGCGATGGTCGCCGCGGCCCCAATATCGAGGATATCTTCAAGAGCCGCGGTCCCGAGGGCCCACGGCGTCGCGGCGGCGGTGGCGGTGGCCCCGGCGGCCCGAACATGCGCTTCCCGCAGCGGCCCGGCGGCAAGAGCTGGTTCCCGATCGCCGTGATCGCGATCATCGGCATCGGCGTGCTGGCTACCAGCGTGCATCTGGTCGGCCCGCAACAGCAGGCAGTGGTCAAGACGCTCGGTAATTATACCCGCGCCATGCAGCCGGGTCTCAATTTCTCGGCCCCCTTCCCGATCGAAACGGTCGAAGTCGAAGATGTCGAAGGTGTGCGTTCCGTCCGCATCCCCGGCAACGACAATCAGGCCAAGCTGATCCTGACCGGCGATCAGAACCTGGTCGACCTGAGCTATATCGTGCGCTGGAACATCAAGGACCTGTCGGACTTCAAGTTCCGCGTTGTCGATCCCGTCGACACGGTCAACGAGGCGGCGGAAGCCGCGATGCGCGCCGCAGTTGCCGAAACCGAGCTGGACGAAACCTTCTCTGGCCAGGGTCGCGCCGCGATCGAGCTGGATGTGCGCGAGCGCATGCAGCGCACGCTCGACGGCTACCGGGCCGGCGTCAACGTGCTCGGCGTCGAAATCGAAAAGGCCGACCCGCCCGCACAGGTCGTCGATGCCTTCCGCGACGTACAGGTCGCCGAACAGAATGCCGATGCCGCCCGCAACCAGGCGCGCGGTTACGCGCAGCAGGTTCTGGCACAGGCACAAGGTGAGGCGGAAGCCTTCGACAAGGTGTACCAGCAGTATCGCCTTGCCCCGCAGGTCACCCGCCAGCGTCTTTATTACGAAACCATGGAGCGTGTGCTGAGCCAGACCGACAAGACCATCGTCGAGACCGGCAATGTGACACCCTATCTGCCGCTTCCCGAAATCCGGCGACGCGCCCAGCAGAGTTCACCTGCCACCGTTGTGACAGCACCGGAGGGCCAGTGACATGAGCAACTTTTTGCAGAACCACCGCTACACGGTCATCGCATTGGGCGTACTGCTCGTCATCTTCATGATGAGCGCCTACATCGTGCCCGAGGAAGAACAGGCCGTCATCATCCGCACCGGTGAACCGGTCGGCACGGTCAACACGCCCAACGGCACGACCAATGCGGGCATTTATTTCCGCGTACCGTTCATCGACAGCGTTCGCCGCGTCGAGAAGCGGCTGCTCGATCTGGAAATGACCGACGAGGAAGTGCTGTCCGCCGATCAGCAACGTCTGCTGGTGAACGCCTATGCCCGTTTCCGCATTACCGACCCGGTCCGCATGGTGGAACGTGCCGGATCGACGGACGGCGTGCGCAACGCGCTGCAGCCAATCCTGAACTCCGTCCTGCGGCAGGAACTGGGCCGCCGGACGTTCCAGGCCATGCTGACGGCAGAGCGCGGCAGCGCGCTGGCCAATGTCCGCGCCAATCTCGACCGTCAGGCGCGCCAGTACGGTGCCGAAGTGGTCGATGTGAAGATCATGCGTACCGACCTGCCCGAAGCGCCGTTGCAGTCGGCCTTCCGCCGCATGGAATCCGACCGTGCCCGTGAAGCGCGGACGATCCGGGCGCAGGGCGACCGCGATGCCCGCATCATCCGGGCCGATGCCGACGCGGAAGCCGCGCGGATCTATGCCGAAAGCTTCGGTCAGGATGCGGAATTCTACGATTTCTACCGTGCGATGCAGAGCTACGATGCGACGTTCTCCAACAGCGAGAATCCGTCGGAGAGCAGCATCATCCTGTCGCCGGACAACGAGTATCTGCGGCAGTTCCGCGGTCGGCGTTGATCGTTCGTCGAACGATCCCGGTGCCGTTCAATCGGCATTCAGCGGCCAGCGACACAGTCGTTCGCCGGAACGTCAGGCTCGTTAGGCGGTAAGTCTGCCGTCGGTAGAGTCGGTGCAAGTATTTGAAGAGGACGAAAAGGACGTGAAGCCAGTGCGATATGCATATTCCGTGACGAGTGCGCTGCTGGTAGGCGGCGCCGCGATCTCGCTCGCGACCGGTTTTCCGGCTGGAGCCCAGGTTGCGCAGAACGACGACAGCCATATGGCCCGTGTCGTCCCGCGCGCCGGTGCCCCCGAGAGTTTCGCCGACCTGACGGCACAGTTGCAGCCGGCGGTGGTGAACATTTCGACCCGGCAGCGGATCGAAGTGCCGACCAGCTCGGGCAACCCTTTTGCAGGCACGCCGTTCGAAGGCCTCTTCGGCCAACGCGGCGGAGCGCAGCAGGAACCGCAGTACCGCGAAGGCCAGTCGCTGGGTTCGGGCTTCATCATTTCGGCCGACGGTTACGTCGTGACGAACAACCACGTCGTCAGCCCGACAGGGCGCGGGACGGTGGAAGAGATTACCGTCATCATGCCCGACGGGACCGAACATAGTGCCGAACTGGTCGGCACCGATGCATCATCCGATCTCGCGGTGCTGAAGATCAGCGGCAGCAAGGCTTTCCCCTTCGTCGAATTCGGCGATTCGCGTCAGGCGCGGCCGGGCGACTGGGTGGTGGCCATCGGCAATCCCTTCGGCCTGGGCGGAACGGTAACGTCCGGCATCATTTCGGCCATCCAGCGTGTCACCGGACAGGGCGGCGCATACGACCGCTACATCCAGACCGACGCCAGTATCAACCGCGGCAATTCGGGCGGTCCGCTGTTCGACATGCAGGGCAATGTCATCGGCATCAACAACGCGATCTTCTCGCCTTCGGGCGGCAGCGTGGGCATCGGCTTTGCCATCCCCGCCGAGATCGCCGCGCCTATCGTGCAGAAGCTGCGTGACGGCGTGGAAATCGAACGCGGTTATCTGGGTGTGCAGATCCAGCCGGTAACCGACGATCTGGCAGCATCGCTGGGCATTGCGCAGAAGCGCGGTGAATTCATCCAGTCGGTCCAGCCCGGCGAAGCGGCCGAAAAGGCCGGCATCGAGGCTGGCGATATCGTGACGAAGATCAACGGCAAGGATGTGACGCCCGAACAGACGCTGTCCTTCCTCATCGCCAATATCCGGCCCGGCACGACCATCCCGGTCGAACTGATCCGCAACGGTGAAACCCGCCGCGTCAATCTGACCGTCGGCCGGCGCCCGTCGGAAGAGGAACTGCGCCAGCAGCAGCAGTTCAATCCCGATGCGCAGGACGAGGATTCGATGGAGCCGGGCGACAATGCGGTGATCGAGGACAACCTCGGCCTGCAGGTGCTCCCGCTCACGGGTCAGATCGCGCGCCAGCTTGGCGTCGATGCCGATACGCAAGGTGTCGTCGTTGCCGGTGTCGATCAGAATTCGGACGCAGCCCGCAAGGGCCTGCAGCGCGGCGATATCATCCTGACGGCGAATTACCGTGCGGTTACCACGCTGGAAGGCCTGGAGAATGCGGTACGCACCGCACAGAGCGAGAACCGCGAGGCCTTGCTGCTGCGGGTGCAACGCCGTGGCCGTCCGCCGCAGTATGTGGCCGTGCGCCTTCGCTGAGGCATCAGCAACACGAACAGGAAAAGGGCGGCCGCCGGAATTGGGGGTCGCCCTTTTTCGTACCCGGGGCAAATCATTGAGCCTTCGGGGCGGCGCTGGCGCCGCCGGGGCTATGGGCGCTGGTCGCGCCTCGCCCCCGTAGCTTCGTTGAGGAAGTCGTCCCCGATCGCCTGAGGCGCGCCATCGACCCCGCGCGGAGGCTGTTGGGGCTGGGGCGGCTGCTGCGGCGGCCTTTGACCCGGTACAGGCTGACGCGGCCGGTCGCCTTCGAGCGTGCGGTCGAACTCGTCGCCGAAGGGATCTTCGCGCGGTGCGTCGGACGTGCCGGGTTCGATAAGGTTGCCCTGCTCGTCGATGAAATAGTAATCTTCCGGATCGCCGAGCATGTACTCGTCATCCGGTTCGAGCTGCCATTCCGGAAGCTGCAGATCGGTGTCGAACTGTTCCACCGGGCGATCCTTGACGGCATAGCGCATATAGGCGGCAAAGGCGCGCGCCGGCGCAGTACCACCCTGCAATCCGCCCACGCGCACATTGTCGTCCCGGCCCATCCAGACCCCGGTCGTGATGCCGGAGGAAAAGCCGACGAAATAGCCATCCTTGTTGGAGCTTGTCGTACCCGTCTTGCCCGCTACCGGCCTGCCGATATCGGCGGCGCGGCCGGTCCCGGTGGCGACTGCGGTCTGCAGCAGGTCCGTGATTCCGGCAGCGACATAGTCGGGTACCAGCTGCGTGCTGCGCGTGTTGCGCTCGTGCTCGTAAAGCAGGTCGCCATCGGTCGTTTCGACTTTCAGGATGCCATAGGGTTCGACCGAATTGCCTCCTGCCGACACCGCGGCAAAGGCACGGGTCATGTCGATCAGGCGAACCTCGTTCGTGCCAAGCACCATCGATGGATAGGTGTTGATTTCGGTCGTGATCCCGAAACGCCGCGCCATGGACGCGACCGTACCGAAGCCGACTTCATTGCCGAGCTGCGCGGCGACGGTGTTGATCGAATAGGCAAAGGCCGTGCGCAGATCGATTTCACCGACATTGCGGCCCGACGAATTGCGCGGGCTCCACCCGTTGATGCTGACCGGCGTATCCACCACGCGGTCGTCGGGCGTGTAACCGGCTTCGAGCGCTGCGAGATAGACGAACAGCTTCCACGACGAGCCCGGCTGGCGACGGGCATCGGTGGCGCGATTGTAATTGGTCTGGATGTAATCGGTGCCGCCGATCAGCGCGAGCACCGCCCCGTCGCGGTCCATGCTGACGAGCGCACCCTGCGCGCCATCGGGCGTATTGGACTTTATCGATGCGGTGGCGGCCCGCTGCATCCCCACATCGAGCGTGGTCCACACCTCGATCGGTTCGAACGTTTCGGGCAGCAGCAGGTCGAGCTGCGGCAGAGCCCAGTCGGTGAAATAGCGGACCGAGTTCTGGCCCGCTTCTTCCTTGAGCTTCACGGCGCTGGGATCGACGGTCGCATCGGCGGGGATGCGGCCCTGTTCCTTCATCAGGCGCAGGACGACACTGGCGCGGCCCACTGCGGCATTCACATCGGCCGTGGGCGAATAACGGCTGGGCGCCTTGACCAGCCCTGCGATGATCGCCGCTTCGGCGGTGGAGAGTTCAGTCGCCGGATGGCTGAAGAATTTGCGGCTGGCAGAATCCACGCCATAGGCGCCGCCGCCGAAATAGACCTTGTTGAGATAAAGCTCGAGGATCTGTTCCTTCGAGAACTTCGCCTCCAGCGCCATCGCGAGCACAGCTTCGCGCAGCTTGCGATCGAGCGAACGGTTGTTGTTGAGAAAGACGTTGCGCGCCAGCTGCTGGGTAATCGTCGAGGTTGCCGACACGCGCCGGTCACCGGTCGCCGCGGTATAGACGGCGCGGACGAGGCCATAGGGATCGATCCCGAAATGCGAATAATATCTGCGGTCCTCGACCGAGATCATCGCGTCCTTCATCACCTGTGGGATTTCGTCGGAAGTCAGCCACTTGCCGTAGCTGGGGCCGAGTTCCACGATCTCGGTCCCGTCGCGTGCGCGAACGACGATGGTCTGCGCCGTCTGCGTCGCCTTGAGCTGATAATATCCGGGCATCGACCGGGCCGCGAAGACGACGGCCAGGCCGACGAACAGGGCGACAAGGACCGCCAGCGCCCCGCCCCAGATGACAAGGCGGCGCATCCAGAACTTGACCCGGCTCTGCGGCTCGTCCGCTGCTGCGCGCGATGCGCCATCCTTGCGCGCGGCGCTCTTGCGGCGGCTCCCTCTCTTATCCATCGGTTATGCAGATACCCATTGTTAGTCGCCGGCTCCAGTCGGAGGCCCTATAAATATCGGGACATCGCATGGCGAGGTCTAATCCCGCCTGAATGGATGCGCGTGAAGCGTCAGTCGTCGGGTTCGAAATCCAGCGCAGCCGAATTGATGCAGTAACGCATGCCGCCGCGATCGGGCGGGCCGTCGGGGAAGACGTGACCCAGGTGGCCGCCGCAGTTCGAGCAGGTCACCTCGGTACGGATCATGCCGTGGGATATGTCGCGGTGTTCGTCCACGACCTCGCCCTCGGCCGGGGCGGTGAAGGCGGGCCAGCCGCAGCCGCTGTTATATTTGTCGTCGCTCTCGAACAGCTTCTGGCCGCAGCCCGCGCAGTAATATTCGCCGGCGTCGTAATGCTTGTCGTATTTGCCGGTAAAGGCGCGTTCGGTCCCCGCTTCGCGCAGGACGTGGTACTGTTCGGGGGTCAGCTTTTCGCGCCATTCGGCATCGCTGGTGTCGGGCTTGTCGCTCACATACTTGTCCTTTTGCCGGAGGTCCTACATATAGGAGCAACCGGAGCCGATGCACGCAGTTCCGCAACCGCGTTCCGGTCGCCACCACGATTTGCTTGACGATTCGCAGGGGCGCCGCTAAGTGCGCCGCTTTCCGGCGGCCCGTGCCGCCCATTCGCACGCACCCAAAGAGATTTCGCCGCGCATGCCGTGCGGCCTGACGAGGACAAACATGGCCAATACGCCGCAAGCCAAGAAGCGCATCCGTCGCAACGAAAAGCGCGCCGACATCAACGGTGCCCGCCTGAGCCGCATCCGCAACTTCCTCAAGAAGGTGGAAGTCGCAATCGAAGGCGGCGACAAGGACAATGCCCAGGCCGCGCTCAAGGCAGCCCAGCCGGAACTGGCACGCGGTGTCGCTCGCGGCGTGTTCCACAAGAACACCGCTGCTCGCAAGATGAGCCGCCTGTCGAAGCGCGTTTCCGCGCTCTGATTCGCTCTCGCCGGTACGCCGGCAGGGAAAGACAAAAGGGGCCGCCGGTCGAACCGGCGGCCCTTTTGTCGTTTTCGCGTTTCGTTTTGGTACGCACCTTTCGGGCGGCCTCGGGAAGAAGCACCAGAAACCCGCGATTCGCATCCTGATATCGAGCAATTGCGAGCAAATTCATCGACTTGAACGGGGGCCTGCGGCTTACATCTGAGTCAACAAGTATATTTCAGGTTTTTTACAGTTATCCCCCTTGCGACTCATCCGGCCCGCGACCTAGACAATGGTCATCGGCTCGGGACGGGACAGCCCGGGCTCTTAGAAAATCGATAAAGTGAGGGAGACCTCCGGAAGCACCGATTCCGGAGCATGGCCAAACTATGCCTCTTTCGCTGACCATCAATTCAAGGGTGCCGCACGGCGCCCTTCGGGGGACTGTACGAGAATGCGCGACGCAGCGAAATCCGGGGCGACCAAAAAGGCACAGGACGATTTCATGGAAGATCTGGAAGCGGTAAACCTGGCGGCGGATTGGGCGGACATCAGCCAGGGCCTGCGAAAGGATCTGGGACACCAGCTTCACAGCCAGTGGATCAAGCCGATCCAGGTCGGCGGCATCGAAAAGGATACGGGCACGCTCGACCTTTTCCTGCCCACCGAATTCAGCGCCAACTGGGTCAAGGATCGCTTTGCCGACCGCCTGAGCCTGGCATGGAAGATCGCCCGCAGCGAAGTGCGCGACGTCCGCATCCAGGTGCATCCGGGGCGCCGTCAGGTCACCGATCTGCGCCTGCATTCCGATGGCCGCCGTCCGGCGAACGACGGCGCTGACACCTCGATGATGGCAATCGGCGCCGATACGCTGGGCGACACCGGTTTCACCAGCTCGGTCGGCCTCGACCCGTCGCTGACCTTTGCAGCCTTCATCACCGGCGAAGCGAATGTGCTCGCCTTCAACGCAGCTCAGCGCATGGGCGCCACCGAGAAGCCGCAGTTCTCGCCGCTCTATCTCAAGGCCGCTACGGGCCAGGGCAAGACGCACCTGCTCCACGCGATCGGCCACAGCTTCCTGCAGGCCCATCCGCGCAGCCGCATTTTCTACTGCAGCGCCGAACGCTTCATGGTCGAATTCGTCCAGGCGCTGAAGGCCAACCAGATGCTGGAATTCAAGGCCCGCCTGCGCAGTTTCGACCTGCTGCTGGTGGACGACATCCAGTTCATCATCGGCAAGGCCAGCGCGCAGGAAGAACTGCTCTATACGATCGATGCGCTGCTGGCCGAAGGCAAGCGGCTGGTATTTGCCGCGGACCGCGCGCCTCAGGCTCTTGACGGTGTGGAACCGCGCCTGCTTTCGCGTCTCTCGATGGGGCTGGTGGCCGATATCCAGGCAGCCGATATCGAATTGCGCAAGAAGATCCTCACATCCAAGCTTACCCGCTTCGCGCCGCTCGAAGTACCGGCAGATGTGCTCGATTTCCTGGCCCGGACGATCACGCGCAATGTGCGCGAACTGGTCGGCGGCCTCAACAAGCTGATCGCCTATGCGCAGCTGACGGGACAGGAAGTGTCCCTGCAGCTTGCCGAAGAACAGCTGACCGATATCCTTTCGGCCAATCGCCGCCGGATCACGATTGACGAAATCCAGCGCACCGTGTGCCAGTTCTACCGGATCGACCGGTCCGAAATGAGCAGCAAGCGCCGTGCGCGCGCCGTGGTCCGTCCGCGTCAGGTTGCCATGTATCTCTCCAAGGTTTTGACGCCGCGCAGCTATCCGGAAATCGGGCGCAAGTTCGGCGGTCGCGATCATTCCACCGTCATCCATGCCGTCCGCCTTATCGAAGACCTGCGCCAGCGCGATGCCGATATGGATGGCGATGTACGCAGCCTGTTGAGACAGCTGGAAAGCTGACAGGAAAATCCTGCAGCTCTTCGGGCCGCTTCCACAATCCATGCACCGCCTGTCGACAGGGCCATACACAGACCTGTCGACAGGCTGCGCGTGACAGGCCAAAGGGCTGCGGATGCCGCATCACGACTCCCCTGCCCCGCGAGCGCATATCGACCTGCCGCATTCCTTCGCCGCCGTGCTCATCCGCGGTGCGTGCGGCGATTGTCCGCGCTGCGGGGAAGCGAAGATCTTCCGCAAATGGCTCAAGCCGCATGATCGCTGCGCAGCCTGCACGCTCGATCTTTCGGTCCAGAGCGCAGACGATTTTCCCGCTTACATCTCCATCTTCGTGACAGGCCATTTGCTCGCGCCGATACTGATCATGCTGGCGAGCGATTTCGCCCTTTCGGCCATGGCGATCGTTTCGATCATCATCCCGCTCGCCATCGCCATGTTGCTGGCGCTGCTCCAGCCGTCCAAGGGCGCCGTGATCGCCATGCAGTGGTGGCATGGCATGCATGGTTTTCGCAAGGAACGTGCGCCCGAGGGCGAGGACGAACGCGCGTGAGCCTGTCACCGGAACGCCTCGATCGCTTTGCGCGCCACATCGTCCTGCCGGAAATCGGCGGCGCGGGGCAGATCGCCCTGGCGAAAAAGCATCTCGTGCTGGTCGGGCTCGGCGGTATCGGCAGCCCGGCCTTGCAATATCTCGCCGGTGCGGGGATCGGAAAACTGACCCTGGTCGATGATGACCGTGTCGATGCCAGCAATCTCCAGCGCCAGACCTTGTTCAACGAACGCGACATCGGTCATGGCAAGGCCGTTATCGCCAAGCGTTGGGTAACCGGCTTCGATCCCGAGCTGGACGTGCAGATCAGCGACCGGCGGATCACGGTAGCCAATGCACCCGACCTCGTGATCGGGGCGGACCTCGTGCTCGACGGGACCGACAATTTTGCCACGCGCCTTGCCGTTTCCGACGCCTGCGTAGCAGAGCGCGTGCCCCTGCTCTCGGCTGCTGTCGGGCGCTTCCAGGGGCAGGTCGGCGCCTTTGCCGGACATCTCGCCGGGGAAGCCTGCTACCGCTGTTTCGTGGGTGGCGCTTTCGATGCCGAAGACTGCGACACTTGCGCCGAAGACGGCATGCTGGGCGCCATGGCGGGATGGGTTGCCACCTTTGCAGCGATGCAGGCGATCCGCATCCTGCTCGACGGCGTCAGCACCTTGGGCGATACCGATTGGGGCCGCGTCCATCTGCTGGATGGCCTGAAGCCGGGCATGCGCAGTTTCGCCATCGCCAAGGACCCGGCCTGCAGCGCCTGCGGGTCAGCCGCCTAGCACCTCGTCGACCCATTGCGGCACCAGCTGCGTGGCAGGGCCATGACGCGATTCGTGGAACCAGCGCGAACCCATGCTTGCCTCTAGATTGAGTTCGAGTGTCCGCACGCGCATTTCGCGCGCTTCCTGCACAAAGCCGGCCGCCGGATACACCGCGCCCGACGTGCCGATACTCACGAACAGATCCGCCTTGCGCAAGGAAGCGTAGATGCGGTCCATCTCGTAAGGCATTTCGCCGAACCACACGACGTCGGGGCGCAGTGCACGTTCGCCGCATTCGGGGCAGGCCGGCCGGTCGAGCATCGGCCCGGTCCATTTCGTCCGCATATCGCAGGCCGTGCACCATGCATTGAGATGCGTACCGTGCATGTGCAACACACGGCTGGCGCCGGCCCGTTCGTGCAGATCGTCGACATTCTGGGTGACGATCAGCAATTCGCCGTCCCAGGCGGCATCCAGCTTCGCCAGCGCCTCATGCGCCGCATTGGGCTGCTTGGCCTGGATCGCCTCTCGCCGCATATCGTAAAAGCGCAGCACAAGGTCCGGATCACGCTCGAAAGCTTCAGGCGTCGCGACGTCTTCGACCTTGTGCTGTTCCCAGAGCCCGCCTGCATCGCGGAAGGTGTCGATCCCGCTTTCAGCGGAAATTCCCGCCCCGGTCAGGATCACGATGTTGCGCATATCGGCCATTGCCCTCAAGTAGCGAAGGCGCAGGGCAATTCAAACCACCTGCAAACAGCGATACCCAAATCAAACCTCACATGGAGAACCAATGGCGCGGATCGGGATAATCGGAAGCGAAGGTGCCATGGGCCATGCGCTGGCTCACGTCGTCGCGGCGAGCGGACACGAACTGGCCGGCGGTATCGACCGCGGTGGCGATCCGGCGGGGCTGGCCGATGCGAGCGACGTGCTGATCGATTTCTCCGTTCCGCAAGCCCTGGATGCGAACCTTCACGCCGCCATCGGTGCCGGTATCCCCATTGTCATCGGCACGACTGGCCTCGATACATCGCACCATGATGCAATCGACAATGCTGCCCGGGTCGTTGCCGTTCTGCAGACGGGAAACACCTCGCTCGGCGTGACGCTGCTGGCGCATCTCGTGCGAGAGGCCGCGGCGCGGCTTGGCCCGGACTGGGATATCGAAATTCTCGAAATGCACCATCGCCGCAAGGTCGATGCGCCCAGCGGCACGGCGCTGTTGCTGGGCGAGGCGGCGGCGCAGGGGCGAGGCGTCGACCTTGCCGAGCAGTCCGAGCGCGGGCGCGACGGGCATACCGGTGCGCGGCAGGAAGGGGCCGTCGGCTTCGCCAGTCTGCGCGGCGGGACCGTGGCTGGCGAGCACAGCGTGATCCTTGCCGGCGAGGAAGAGCGGCTGACGCTGTCGCACAGCGCGGAAAACAGAAGCATCTTCGCCCGCGGCGCCGTGCGCGCTGCCGAGTGGATGCTCGCGCGCGAGGCGGGCCGCTATACGATGGAAGAGGTTTTGGGTCTTCAATGACGAAGGACCAGATTTTCGAGTTCTTCCGCCGGCTTGCCGAAGACAATCCTTCGCCCGAAACCGAACTGGAATACGGCAATGCCTATCAGTTGGTCGTCGCGGTTGCCCTGTCCGCACAGGCGACGGATGTCGGGGTCAACAAGGCCACCCGCGCTCTGTTTCGCGAGGTGGAAACGCCGGAACAGATGCTGTCCTTGGGCGAAGATGGCCTGAAGGAGCATATCAAGACCATCGGCCTGTTCAATTCCAAGGCGAAGAACGTGATTGCGCTCAGCCAGTTGCTCGTCGACGAATACGACAGCAAGGTGCCCGACACGCGCGAGGATCTCGTGCGGCTGCCCGGTGTCGGGCGCAAGACGGCCAATGTGGTCCTCAATTGCTGGTTCGGACAGGAGACCTTCGCGGTCGACACCCACATCTTCCGCGTCGGCAATCGCACCGGCTTGGCCAAGGGGAAGACGCCCGAACAGGTCGAGGCAAAGCTCGAAAAGCGTGTGCCCCAACCCTTCCGGCTGGGCGCGCATCACTGGTTGATCCTGCATGGCCGCTATGTCTGCAAGGCGCGCACGCCCGAATGCTGGCGGTGCGCCGTGGTGGACCTGTGCAGTTACCGCAAGAAGGTGCTAGAGAAGCCAGGCAGGGGCAACACAAAGACCGGTCCGGGCTGATGTGACGGGCCGGATCAACTGGAGATGCGCGATGATCCGTACCGCCACCGTTCTCGTTCTGCCCCTTGCGGTGCTCGCCTGTGCATCCGTCGAAGACGATCAGCCCTTCGTCAGCAAGGCCCCTGCAGCCACCGTTACTGGCGAACCCCAGCGGTGCCTCAATGCCTCCACGATCAGCCGGACCATTGTGCATGACGACCGCACGATCGATTTCAAGGTAGGCTCGCGGACCTGGCGCAATACGCTTCCCAACAGCTGCCTGCACCTCGGCATCCGGCGCGCCATCAGCTACGACGTACGCGGCAACTCGCTCTGCGCGGGCGAGGTAATTTACGTGCTGGACGGCCCCGGCAGCCCATCCCAACGCGGTGTGTCATGCGCGCTGGGAGAATTCGTGCCCGTGGAACTAGCCGCGAGGAGCCGAGAGGATTAGGCTAGTTTCAATTCAGGTATCGTTCTTGAGTGTGCCGACTTCACAATTTGCCAACGTTCAATGTTTTTCGCGAAATACCAAACCGGTGGGACAAGCACCGCTGAAACAATCCCATCCATGGCGTAATGCCAACCGAGATGAACTGAAGCGACAAAGACAACCAGTTCGAAAATAAGCGCCAAGCCTAACTGCCAGCTTGCTCCAAACCGATCGTAAAGCATCCAAATCAGCAAAAGGTATAACGCGTTATGCATACTTGGCATGGCGCTTATCCCCTTTCCAAAGCCGGGGTCACCGAAATTTTCGAGCAGAAAATTCTGTGTCTGCACCGCCATCAAATCCGATGGCAGTGCATTGAACAATTCTGCGTAGCGATTGTCGCCGTAAAAATGCTCGACATACGCCGGGCCCGCCGATGACATGGCCAAGGCGCCCCAATTCCCGAGCACCAACCAACAAAGCGCAATTGCCAGAACGGCCTGCCTACTGAACACACGGTCCCGGGAAAAACATGCCCAAACGGTCATACCCATTGTCACCAGAACACAGGGAAAAATGTAAAAATAATCCAGAAATCGTGTGCCGGTCGGCCCGATGATCATATGGGTCAGTCGCCATGGATACTACCGAATACCGCCAAATCCATATCGGCCAAATAAGGATCGGCGTAGAATGGCAAATATTGCGGAATGGCTACTTTTATAACCATATAGATTTGCATCATCGCTGCCAGTGACAGGATGAACACAATTCCTTCGACAATTCGGCTTCTCTGGCTCCACAATGTCGTTGCAAGTGCTTTGGCTGGATGTTTTGGTTTGCGACTAGCCACAACGGCGAATTGCCAGACCAACGCCATAAGTAATAAAGGAACCAGCAAAATAAGTTGCAGTTGCAGGGCGGGGATTATTGCCTCTGGATTGGAAGTCGGCACCGCCAAGCTGATAAGCAGGTGCACAAAGAGCAGCAGCGCCAAGGCAACACGAGCGTCCATCGCTCGGCACATGACCGCAAGATGATAAAAAAGGCGTTAATGTCAGCCGGGAGAAAGTGCATCAACCATATGCGTAAGCACACACTCAACCTTTATTTTAGACGTCGTCCGCCGACACCATTTCCCCTGTGTCGATTTCGCCGGTCATCACCGCCACGGTCGTCGCCACAGCAGCATCGCCGCTGACATTGGTCGTGGTGCGCATCATGTCCATTATCCGGTCGACGCCGGCGACGAAGGCGATCGTTTCCAGCGGCACGCCGACGGCACCGAAGACCAGTGCCATCATGATCAGTCCGGCACCCGGGATGCCTGCAGCGCCGACCGCACCCAATGTCGCGAGGATCGAAATGAGGAAGTAATCGGCCCAGCTGAGGTCGACGCCGAAGATCTGCGCGCCGAACAGCGTGGCGAGCCCCAGATACATCGCCGTGCCATTCATGTTGATGGTCGCGCCAAGGGCAATCACGAAACTTGCCACGGAGTTCGATACGCCC
>CEQF01009123.1_pt1 | contig 15147 bp, 16 predicted proteins | sample 530821 | NCBI WGS metagenome assembly CEQF01 (sample SAMEA2621003, study PRJEB7988) | marine metagenome | isolation source: saline water (ENVO:00002010), including
TTACTGCACCGTTAATATTGATATTATATTCCATTTGATTAATCCAAGATCAAATAATATTCGCATAAGTAATGAAAATAATATTGTAGCTACAACACCTGCTTTCATCATATCCTGCCCCTTAAGACCACCCATTAATTCAGGCGTTTGAGACAAATAAGCGCTTGCAGCAAAAAATTCTTCACCAATAAGAGTATAATCGCAGGCAGTCACAAAGAATGGGATTTGAGATTGAGAAGCTGTACCTGCTATTTGAATGGCTCCGATAGAATTACCAGTTTCAGCTAAAAGTAAAGATTCGGCAAAAAACTTACCCATATAAAGACAAGCGGCTGGTTTTTCTCTAACCATAATACCATTTACACCTGCAGCATAAGCAAATTGATCATCTGTAAGATAATGAACCATATCATCTTGAAATAGGTCGGGACGGCCTTCCATCGTATAAGCTTCTCTAACTGTTTCTCTAGCAGCTTTCATAACAATTGATCGAGAAACTGGAACATTCAAACTAGTTTCATAACGAGAAGTCATTCTAGAAACATGCCCCAAAATAATTACCCCAGCAACTGTTTCCACTTGATCCATGTCCATGATTCCAGGAACATACAAAACAGATTTACCCATTTCAGTTGAACGACCTACGGCTTCTTCAACAGCCTTTAACCCAGGTATTGATCGAAGAAATATATCTCCACCCTTACGAGCATAGCGAATATAATAAATTAGGTTTGCAGTCATAATTGCAATAATAAGAAACATCACAATTCGTTCTTCCTTAAAGAGAGGGTGGCCAACAAACCAATAAAGTAAAAAGACAAGCGATAAAACGCCTGCTACTGACCAAAATTCTTTATCTTTCAACATGTACTATTTTTTCTTCTAATTTTTCTATTTCTTGTATGAGCAATTCAATATTTTCAGGCTTTTCAAATATTTCTGCTGCTTTATAGTAATCTTCTGTATTAATAAACGCATTAATTATAGGTCCGAAAAATATCATTGCATGGCTTCCAATCAAAGATAATGGTTTAGTTAGTTCTAAAAAAAACACTGCAGGTGTTATGAAACCAGATTGATGTATTCTTGATGCTATCTTACAAATAAACTCTTTTTCAGCATTTACATTTTTAGAATTCATTAATTAACCTTAAGTGGTTTCAACCATTTCTAAATTCGCTCTAGGAATTACAAAATTTTGATCATTTATTTTTACTTCCGCAACCCGAACCATAGTTTCAGATTCCATTTTTTGCAATTCATGAGGTAATGATTTTACCGTACCTATCTGACCAAAATAAGGAGATCTTATCACGCGCACTAAACTACCTTCAGTAATTCCTGTCTCATTCTTCTTAACTGCAGAATCTAAGCCATCAATATCATTGAAAGGTATAACAATTTCTGGCCGAATTACTCCTGCTCTAATTTGTGTGGCGCCATTAACAGAAGTAAATCTTCCATCGTTCTTTTTTAATATATCAAAAGACCTAGCACCCATAGGAATTTTACCATATCCTTCCGTAATAATTAATGAAGTACCAATATCTTCTGATCCGGTAATTGCCACACCCAATGTATATCCAAGTATATCTTTTAAATCATGATAATTAAATCCACCTACTACTACCGCAGCGACTCCCATGCTAATTGCTTTTTTATATGCATTAAGACTGATATGCGAACCACCTACAATAATGCTGCCTTTCATATCTGTAGTAATCATATCTTCATTCAATTCTTTTTCTCTACTATCAACCAAAACATGCAAATCACCCCTGTTCTCTCCACCCATACCAAAGATCCCTTGAATGAATACTGCATTGGATGTAATAACAACCCCTTCATTATCCATAATTTGGGACACATTACCATTCATATAAGCATCCACTTCAACAGGTATGGGAGCTTCGCGTATTACTATCTGACCCGTAACATTTGAAATAGATTCAAGAACACCATTAACAGGACTTTTTACTTCAGATTTAAATAATCCAAAAATTCCTTTTGTTTCTGCAACGAGATCACCTTGCGATATATTATTACCTATATCAACTAACATAAATTCTGGAACATCTTGAGCATCAACATTTAATAGATTGGCAACATTTACCATCTGAACATTCCCTGGTAAGTGTGTTCTTGCGACTATTTTTTCTGGAGTAACATCTATTCCTTTTTCTACAAGAACCTCACCTTTAAGAGGCAATCTTCTTTCCTTTTCAACAGATGTGTTCTCAAGTACTTTTAACCCTGGTGTGTAAGCATGTGCCATAATTATTTTTCTTCTCCAGCTGGATATTCATTCATTGCATTACTCCAAATATTTAAACTATCTATTCGTTTATCATTTTCACTTGGAAGATTAAACGGCCTTCCACGACCATCAAAAACTAAGCCCACAACCCCACCATATAAAGTTGTATTTATTTCTTCATTCTTACCAGCACCTACATTCATTCCTTTTCCAGGTGTTAGTTTAGCCTTAATTGGCTCATATTCCGCAGGTATAGATAATAGTTCTCCTTGGTGTAATTTTATTTGTTGCTCAGATCCATCTGACATAACTAAAGAGCCTGATAAGATCATATCTCCAGGATTGGCTTTGCCGATAGGAGCAACGCAAGTACCTAAACGGATAAGACAGTCTTTATTAAATACTTCTAATGCAGCCCTTCTTGCACTTTCAGCTAAATTTTCTTGATCAATATTTGCAAGGACCCCAAGCTGAGGCATCATAAAAATAGAATCTACTGCTAATTGGGTTATACCTTCAGGAAGAAACGAATCAATCAACATTCTTGCAGACTGCTCTCTTCTAGGGGCATGAGACAATACACCACCTGAACCCACAAGTAAATCTAACTCCATCATATCAACAAGAGATAATCCAGAATCTGACTGCTCAAAGGCATCAGAAATGGTTCGTTCTTTCTGCACTCCCTTAAGATTTACAGCAAAAGCTTTATGCTGAATAAATGATAATCGTAATGCTTCCCTAGCTATCGCTTGTTCAATTTTTAATTCTTCCATTGATTGGGGAACCGTTGTTGGTCGAATCATTTTGTTCCCTATACGATTTGTTAATTCTTTTTCATCAATATCAAAAGGGACCCAACGTAAAACATTATTTAGCGAAGCTTCCGCAAGAACATTACAAATTGAATAACTCATTCCAAGATTAGCGCTTACCGTTCGATTAAACTGATTTTGAAATACAGAAAAAATATCAGTTGTTGCACCGCCAATATCAACACCAACTACAGAAATTTTCTCTTCCTCAGCAATCATTTCAATCAATGAACCTACTGCACCAGGTGTAGGCATAATTGGAGCGTCTGTCCAACTCATTAATTTATTATAACCAGGAGCCTGTTGCATCACATGCTCCATGAATAAATCATGAATTATGTCACGACTTGGATTTAAGTTCTCTCTCTCTAAAACTGGACGAATATTTTCTACAATAGTAAGATCTGTTTGATCTCCTAAAGTATTAATTATTTCATCACTCGCTTTTTTGTTACCCGCATATATAACAGGTAATTTATAATCACTACCTAATCTAGGCTGAGGATTCGCTGCCTTTAAAATTTCAGCAAGTTCAACAACATGCTTAGTTGTACCTCCATCAACTCCACCAGATAATAATATCATATCTGGACGTAATTGTCGAATACGAGTAATTTTTTCATGTGGTTTACGACCATCATTCGAAGCAAGAACATCCATCACGATTGATCCCGCACCAAGAGCAGCCCGCTCTGCACTTTCTCCACTCATTGACTTCACCACACCTGCAACCATCATCTGAAGTCCTCCACCAGCAGAACTGGTAGACACATATAAATCCACACCTTCATTATTTTTATGCGGAGTAATTATTTTTTCCCCATCTAACAACTTTCTACTTGATAATTCTTCCACTTCCATTACTGCATTTAAAACTCCTCTAGTTACATCTTCAAAAGGAGCTTCAACCGTAGTGGGGGCCTCTCCTCTAAAACGTAATCTATATTCACCATCAACAAATTCAATAAGTATTGCCTTTGTAGTGGTGCTACCGCAATCAGTGGCTAATATTGATTTCAATTCCACAATTATGATACTCTTGGAAAATAAATGAAGGTTAAATATGCAAAAGTCAATGGACTAGAAAAAATGATTGAATCAAAACGATCCAACACGCCTCCGTGCCCTAGTAATATGGTTCCTGAATCTTTTACGCCAAGATCTCTTTTAATTAAAGATTCAGCAAAATCTCCAGACTGCCCAAAAATACCAGTTATTATACTTAAAGCTAAGATATCCAAATTAGATAAATCTGGTAAAAAACCATGATAACTTGAAGCAAGGAAAAATACTATTGCTGATAATAAACCAGCAATACACCCTACCCATGATTTATTTGGACTAATCCTTGGAAGAATCTTTTTCTTGCCCCATTTCATCCCAAATACAAAAGCCGCTGAATCACAAATCCATATTGAAAGAATCATACAAATAGTAAAATTTGTATTCTGCTCTGAATCCAAATTTCTTAGAGCAATTAATGTGCCCAACAATAATGGAACATATATTACACCAAGAAGTGTAATTGCAATATTTCTTGTAGGATTAATAACATTTCTTTTCATCTCAAATAAAAAGAGTATAACAATCGAAATACATAAAACTGTCAATAGTGGATCCGCAGCACCATTTGAAAGAAAAGTGTAAAATTGAAATTCATTTATATTCAATAACAAAAAATAATATCCAGCTAATATAAAAGTGAAAATATATCCAAATATCTTTATAGGTGATTGATCTTTGGTTGTTGTTAACCGATAAAATTCATTAATGCCAATCATCATAACTAATAAAACAAATAAAGCAAATAGTAAACCACCCTGCCACAATAAATATATTATAGCAGGGATACCAATAACATTAATAATTGTTCGATTTTTTGAAAGTTGATTCATGATAAGCGATGAAAGCCGAGGCGAAAATACATCTAATTAGCACTATTATCAATAATGGATGGAGATAACATTTATGATCCAGATTTATGCTTCATGTATTTATTGTCACCAATCTCAATCAACTCTATCCGAACTTTAGTTGTTCCTTGAGCAATAAAACCCAGTTTCTTCGCAGCTCCATATGAACAATCTAATATCCTTCCTTTTACATAAGGACCTCGATCATTGATTCGTAAAATTAACGATTTATTATTGGAAAGGTTGGTTACACGAACAATTGTATTTAATGGTAGAGTTTTATGTGCAGCAGTTAATCCATACATATCATACACTTCTCCATTTGCAGTTAATTTTCCATGAAAATCTGTTCCATAATAAGAACTGATCCCAGTAAGCACTTTTGGAACACGATTCATCGTTTTAAAAGATTTAGGATTTAATTTTTTCTTTGAAGAAACCGAACTTCCATAGCGCGGTGAATTAGTGCATGAAAACAAAATAAAAGTAAATATGATAAATAATATTCTTATCATTAATCTAATTTAACCCTAGCAATAATTTCATTAATCTCTTTTATTAATAAGAGCTTTAACTCTCCATGGAGTAAAACAAATCGTCCCTAATGAGATATGATCAGCACCTAATGTTAGATAATCATCGACATGTTGAATATTTTCTACACCACCTCCTGCTATAATTTCTATTGAATCTCCCCAATTATCTCGAATAATATTTATCAATTTATTAACATAAGGACGTAAAGTTTTTCCAGATAAACCACCTTCTTTAACCGGCAAAGTATTACAACAATGGATTTGTTTAAATCCAATTTCTTCAATTAGAAACTTCAACTCATCAATAGTAATCAATGGAGATACTTTAACTATACAGTATTTTCTTTTAGACGAAGTCGTAAATAATCTAGTATCATCCCAAGACAAATTCTTATCATGTTCAACATTTGGACAGCTTAGATTAATTTCAAGAGATTGATCATCAGAAACTATCTCAACAATTTTTTTAAAATCTCCAGACTCTAATTCACCAATAGATAGAATTTCATTTAAAGCAGTTTTTTTAACTCCGACTAAAATACCTGGGTTTGGTAAACCGAGTTTATTGGTCCAACCCTGATACGTGCTATTATAGCGAAGAGTTACTCCGATTTTCCATAATCTTTTTAGCATGCCACCTCTGGATTCCATTGTCCAGGTACCAGTTACTGGAACAACGTCTGGATATGATTTGTATTTTAGATAGTTACCAAATGGTGCAGCTATAAAGTATTTCATCATAAGAATAGAATATTAAGTATTACTTTAATTATCCACCTTAATTATTAATAGTATCATTAGAAACTGCAGTTTTGACTATGCTAGATGTATCGTTTACTTCGCTTGTTTTAATTGAATCCACTTCTTTTAAAATTGATATGGTATTTTTTAATTCATTATATCGATTTGTAGTAGCCAAAGCTTGTTCACTTTCGGGTTTATATTTTTGAAGCCAATCATAATAAAAAAGAGCACTATCAGCTTTAGAAAAATAACGATCATACTTAACAGCAAGATACATTGCAGATCGAGCAGAGACATCGCTTTCTCTATCCTGTTGTAAAATTTTTCTAAAAATTCCTAATGCATCTATTGGTTTATTCTGCCAAGTAATTTCACCTTCACGAAATAATTTATTTGATGAACCATCCAAATCAGACATATTATAACGTATACGCAAATATTCCGCATATTCAGATCTTGGAAATTGGTCTAATAATGAATCCCGCAAAGAAACTGCTAAAGCTGAATCGCCCTCCTGATGACATATATAAGAAGATGTAAATAATGATTTACTATATTGAGATGTTTTTGGAAGACTATCAACAATCATTAAAAAGTTTAGAATTGCTTCTTTTGGACGATTAAAGTGGAATGCTTCCAGTTCGCCCAAATTATAATAGTGATTTGCTAAAGATTCATAATTTACATGAAAATCAACGTTATTAGGTTTAGTTGCTAAAGTTGAATCAAAATTAGTAGTATCGATATTTACTTTAGCTACTAATTCTTTACGCAATTCAATTATCGATGACCTTGAATCGTTATAAGACTTGATTTGCTTTACCCGAAGATTAGCTGTAGGTGTATACTGAGACTTACGATATTCGCGCGTAACTTGACTATATTGTTTTTCTGCATCATCTAAATCCCAATTTTCATTAATTGCAATTTCTCCTAGCATGTAATATGCTTCAGCAGAGGTTTCTGTCCTTGGATAATCTGTGATAATGGATTCTAATCGATTTTTCGCTAAACTGTTTTCACCTTTCATCTGATAAAGTTGTACTAATTCTAGCTCCAAACTTCCATGAATTCTGGTAAAACGATCATCAATTAGGATTGTTTTAATTTCAGACATTACTATATCCCAATTACCTAAAATACGATGTATTCGAACAATCTGTAGTTTTGCTTCTTCAATCCTTTTTTTAGAAGTTGTATATCTTATAAGATTTTTATTAGCCTCTAGAGCTAAATCATAATCATCTTTATCATATGCTAATAGCGAAATACGATAATATATCTGCCCTCTCTGCTCTGTATCTGTAGTAAGCTCTGCACCTTTAAGTAAATTATCAAGTGCAGAAGAATCTAAACTTAATTCAAGTTGAATTTCTGCAATTGATAAATATACTTTGGACTGCTGATCAGGGATTAATTGATGACTTATAATTTCATTTAAATCTTCTAAAGCAGCCTGTGATTTCCCTTGTCTCCATTTTACCATAGCCTTCCAAAAGCCACTTTCAAAAGGATGTCCGCTTCCAAATTCATTATCAAATTGTTGAAATATTGCTTCTGCTAAACGATACTCTTGACGATGAAAATGGGATTTACCAATTAATAAAAGAGCATCCTTTCTATAACTTGATTCAGGAAATTCATCAAGAACTCTCTTTGATTTTTCAATAACCTTTGAATAATCATCAATAGCAGATATGGGAATTGATTCTCCTGCTTTTTCTAACCGGATCTTTTCTGCCTTATTAAAATATTGTTCAGCATTATAAAATGTATTGAAGTATGCACATGAAAAGGTGCATATAAGCATAAAAAATATAAGGAGGTTTTTGTTTTTCAAATTAATTCCAGCAAAATCTGATGGAAAATTCTAATTACTATATGGTAAATACAACTAATTAACTTGTTGAATCAAGAATGTTCTAAGAATAATTTGGGACATGCATTTTGTAAAATTATGCGTGATTTATGTTTCAATCTCATTTGTTTACACTCAAGAAGTTGACACAGTAAGCTCTGGCTTTGCCGTATACACAGGATTTTTAGATATAAAGGCAGATAGTTTAGGTGTTCCTCTTTTTATCGATGGGGTTTTTATTGGTGAGACGCCAATAGTTGACCCAATTCCCGTTTTACCAGGATTTCATGAAGTTAGTTATCTACCCCCTGAAGAGACAGAACGAGTAAGAGATCATATTATGTTTTCAGATGCAGTAAAACGGATTTATGTACCTCCTGGAGCAGTAAAACAAGTATTTTTATATTACCAGAATCAATATAGTTATCTAAAAGCAGCAAGAGCTCAAGCTCGTGTAGTTAGATATGTTGGAATCGCCTTTATTATATTTTTCATGGAATTGATCTGGCTATCTATCTGAATGTATAAATAAGATTATTGTAGCTTAACATAATATCTGTAAATTTATACCATGAATGAACACCATACCCCTGACCCTGCGTTAAAATTCAGACCTGATTATACATGGCCTGATGAAGGGACAGAGCGAAACTGTCCGCAATGTGAATCTGCAATGCAATTAAATGAAAATAATCCTGCTTATTTCGGCAAACCTTGGTGGTGTCCTCAATGTCAATTTCAGTTCTCGGAAGAAGAATTAGATAAATAAATTTTATAATTATGCTTTGATGATATCTATATTGTCATCAATAATTTCATCTAGAATCCATCGTACAACTGCAGCATCATCAATAAAACCCAAATTAGGAATACTATCTGGAATATCATCATCTGGATCAACAAAATATTGTAAAGCAAAAAGAATCTGTTGTTTTAGTTCTTTACTTTGAATTGGGTAAGAGGAGATAAACTGATAAAGTTTTGCAACATCATTAACTAATTGCAACTGTGCATCATCTAGATGTGGAGAACTTATTAAGATTTCTAGCTTTTCTGGTATTAACTGCATAATTGAATTTTCAATATTTATATCAATAGCTTCGATTTCTTTTTTATAGCGATCTTTATCTTTTTGCGTAAGTTGTATTTGATTTGGGGTTTCCATGGGTGTATAATTTACATAGCAAATTAAATTAATATTTATTTAAATGAATTTAGACAATAAAATTAAGTCACGATTAAGTAAGGTAATGGATATTGATTATTTATCAATTAATAATGATACTAATAAACATGTTAATCATAAGAATTATGATGGAGGAGCTCATATTGAACTAGAAATAGTATCTAGTGCTTTCGAAGGATTATCTATATTGGATCAACATAAGCTTGTTTATAAAGCATTAGAAGGAATGATAAAAAAAGAAATTCATGCATTGGCTATAAAAACAACATCAACAAGTGATTGGAAAAAGGAATAATTATGATAGTAAATAATCTTACACCTTTAGAATTAGTAACACATTTATTCTCTTGTTTACAAATTGCAGATAACCAAATTGATTGGGAAGAAAAAGAAGTTTGGGCAGATACATTGAGCGCCTTATTTCCTGACCATACTCCAGATCACGCACAAGAGGTATTACAGATTGCATATCAAACAATTCTTCCTATGGATAATTTTGGACGAAAAAACCACATTATTGCTGTATGCAACAAATTGAAGGATCACTATAGCAAGGAACAGCTTCAGAATGAATTGGCGCCAAAGATTACTGAATTAATCGATGCAGATGGTATGGTCCTATCTGCTGAGGTTGACTCTGCTGCTGTAGTAGCAGAGGAATTAGGTATTATAATTGATATTTCTGAAGATTAAGTAATAAAATAATTACTGAATATCATGCCAATGACCATGTTCTGGTGACCATACTTTTCCCGGAGGTGCTTGTCCTGGAGGCTGCTGTTGCAGAGTATTATTTAAAGGTAATGAAGTTGGAGAAGTATTCGGATTAATATCATGCCAATGACCATGTTCTGGTGACCATACTTTTCCCGGAGGTGCTTGTCCTGGAGGCTGCTGATAACCGGAAGTTTCAGCTGCTCTAGGCATTACTGGCAAAGGAGCTACATTGGTAGTCGTTAATGTATTGGGATCAGATAAAATAAAGAAAGAAAATAGAAATATCGCACCAATTATACCTATTATAATCCATTGCTGATTCGATCCTTTTTCCAATTTACCATGACAGAATTTATATTTTTTTCCGCTTCCACAATCGCACGGCTCATTTCTACTTTGTTTAACCATAAATAATTTCCAAGTAATAATAATGAATATATAGAATAGAATCTATCATAATTAAATAATTTTAACTCAATGAGAAATCTTTAACAAATCGCTTAAAATCAAGAATTATAAGTTTTTTTCCTATACGCTGAACATAACCATCTTCTACTAGAAATCTATAAGTTCTCGATACAGTTTCACGTGTTGTACCAGCCATATTAGCAATATCCTGTTGGGATGGAAGTGGGTTAATTGTGACATTTCCATGATAAATCATACCCTGTTCTTCTGCTACTCGCAATATAGAAATAGCTATTCTTCTTTCAGCGTCACTCAAAGATAAGCTGACTATCTGCTTATCACTTTTCTGAATACGGATTGCTAATTCACGTAACAGATTAATAGCTACTTTAGGATATTTTTCCAGTGTTTTAAGAAAGTCTTCTGTATTGAGTACTAAAGCTTTTGTCTTTTCAAGCGCAACCACATTTGCTGAGCGAACTTCACCAGTTAAGAGAGACATTTCACCAAAAAAATCACCAGGGCCCAATAAAGCCAAGATCACTTCTCTTTCGTTACTACTAGATTGGGTAATTTTTACCCGTCCCCGCGTGAGAAAATAGCAATGGTTACCGACGCTTTCTTCTTCTATTATCATATGACCTCTTTTATAAGATTTAGAAATCATTTTACCTACAACTGACCGTAGTTTAGCATCAGCAAGGTCGCTAAAAATTGGAACATTTTTTAAAACGTCTATTTTCCCCAAATAAATCTACACTTTTTAACTTACGACTTTAGAGCAATTTCCATGGGTACAGTGGATATGCTATACGGTATAATACAGTAATTAAATGTACAATTATCTACCACAAATATCTATAAACAAATATTTCTGTTTAACCAAATAGTGATAAAGCAAAAAAGTTATTGTATTGGAGCCTATTTAATTATGAAATGGATAAAGATTTATAATAAATAAATTTGATTTATAATATCTTAATAATTATTATCTTAATCATTAACTATAAAATAATAACCTGCAATAATTAATGAAACTAATTCAAATTAAAAAAGATGAACGCAAGCAAGTATTTATTCTGTTTGTACAATTTTTTGCTGTAGTAGCTACAAGTATCACAGGTGGTTCTGCCCGTGATGCATTCTTCCTCAATTTATTTGATAGAAGTTACTTGCCATTAATGTTTGTTGCGATCGCTATAACAATGGTTATAGTAATCAACATTTATAAGCGGGTAACTGCTGGAAAAGATATTATTCAAGTAATGACTATTGGAGGGGTATTTTTTGCAACTATATTATTTATAATACAAATATCATTAAGCAGGCTTTTTACCATGTTTACTGCTGGGCAATCAATTGTAGACCTTCCTGAGAAATGGTTAATTCCAATTTTATTTGTATTTATGGAAGTTATTGTATCTTTATCTATCTTACAATTTTGGATGCTCGCTGGTGAAGTATTTGATGCCCGTCAAGCAAAACGGCTATTCAGCATTTTGGGAGCAGGGGGATCTGTTGCAGGTATTCTAGCAGGGTACTCACTTAAACCATTTGTAAAAACATTCGGTTCAGAAAAATTATTATACCTTACAATTTTCTTTATTGGTTTATATGTAATTATGGGAATCCTAATCAAAAACTATAGAAAATCTGATGATAAACAAAAAAAAGGTCATCCGAAAGAATCAACAAAAGATCAAGTAAAATTCAAATTTGATCCCTATTTAAAATCAATTGCTATACTGATTGGATTGGCCGCATTCATTTCAAAAATAATTGATTATCAATTTAAGATGACAGCAGTACAGGCATTTCCAATGCAAGATGATTTGGTAAGTTTCTTTGGTACATATTATATGGCAACCGGAGCTGCTACTATATTTATGCAGTTTATTATTACTGGAATAGTACTGGCACGTTTTGGGATACTTATAGGTCTCCTATTTTTACCCATTTCATTAGCTTTAGGATCCTCAGGGTTCCTTATGATACCAATCCTAGCAGCAGTATTTATGGCAAAATTCTCTGATCAGGTTTTTAAATTTTCTATTAATAGTGTGGCTCAAGAGATTCTTTGGTTACCGGTTCCTAAGGAGCGAAAGAAAGAAGCAAAACCAGTAATTGATAGCTCTATAAGGGCAACACTTGAAGGAGTCGTTGGTATCTTAATATTTATTTTGGTACAATTCAAATTTGTTCCTACTGACAAATTGCATTACCTAAGTGTTATTGCTTTAACAGGGATAATTTTTTGGGTTTGGAATAGTTTCCGATTGAAAAATGGTTACGTGAAAACACTGATGAATGCAATAGAGAAAAGACAATTAAATTTGGAAGATGTAGAATTTGACATTACGGATAACCATATAATCCAAACTATAGATAAAACATTATTGGATGAGGATGAATTTAAGCAGTTATTTGGGCTAGATTTAATTAAGACTATGCCTCTCGACCCCTGGAAAAATACTTTAGTAGAATTATTTAATAATGGATCTATTAATGTAAAAAAAGAAGTTCTCGAAATAGCTGCAATTAAACCTACTATAATTCCAGATGAATTAATCATCGAAGCAGCTACAAATAGTGAAAAAATAAAATCTGATGCAATTAATGTAGCGGGGAGAAGAAAACTTGTAAAAGTTTCAGATGAATTATACCAAAATCTATCGAGCTCTAACTTACAAATCAAATCAGCAAGCGCATGTTCATTATTAAAAATGAAGCTCCACACAAATAAATCCAAAGATGTTTTACAAAAATTATTAAATAGTAAAGATGAAAAAAATATAACGGCTGCGTTAGAATTTTTGGATGAGCCTATGGGTATAATGAATGATGATAAATTGATTAATTTTCTAAACCATAATTCGCACAAAGTTAGAGAAGAATCTCTACGAATCGCCTCAAAGAGGAAAAATCCAGAATTACTAAATCATATAATTGGTAATCTGGCTCACCCAAAATCTGCTATGCAGGCTCGCCTAGCTCTTGGTGGGTTTGAAGAAGAATTAGTATTGCATAAGCTTGATAAGATATTATTTGTAGAAGATAGTGAATTTCCAATTCGTATGGGTATTATCCGCTGTCTGAAACAATACAAAATTGAAAATTCATTAAACATATTGCAAAAAGGATTAGATGAGACATACCTAATTATATTAAGGGAAGTAACTAATTCATTAATTTCCGTTGCTAGAGGATATCCCGTATCTGAAGATTTTATACATAAGATTGAAATAAGTTTGGAGAATATTGCGCAAAAGGTTTACCAATTGGTACTCTTTCTAGACTCTTTACCTGATGATGAAAATTGTTTTTTAATTAGGGATCATATCAATAGCGATATCAAGAAATTAATTCGAATTATTCTAAAATTGGGTATTATGCATAATCCTAACACTCCCATAGAAACATACATACAATATGTTGCTAATCAGGATCCTGAGTTAATGCCTTATGTACTGGAGTTAGTAGATTCAACATTTTCTTCAGGAAATCGCAAATTAACTATGCCATTAATTGATGCTGATATAAGTGAAGTACAAAGTGGGAAGGATTTGTTTATGAATCTATTAGTTGATTTTGATGATTTGATACTTTTTTGGATTCATGGAGAACATAAATGGAAAACTGCTATCGCATTGAATTATATAATCAAAAGTAACCGCCAAGACTTATTAAAAAAAGTTGATTGGGGTAAAATCCAAAATACCATATTTATTGATCAACTATTCAACCAAATAGAGGATCATTCAGGAAAAATTAAAGAAATAATTCCGTTAAAAATGTTCAATTTCAAAAAGGAGAATAATATGTACTCAATATTAGAAAAAACAATCATATTAAAATCAGTTGAATTGTTTAAAAATATCCCTGGGGATGTACTTACAAGAATTGCTCAAATATCCGAAGAAATTCATAACATAGAAGAAAAGTTAATGTTCTCTGAAGGAGATTATGGTGATTCTATGTTTATAGTTGTGGATGGAAATGTGAGAATTCATAAGGGAGAGCATCATATTGTAACCCTTGGTAAAAGTACCGTATTAGGAGAAATGTCGCTTTTAGATCAAGAAACACGTTCAGCAGATGCAACTGCAGAAGCTGAAACAACATTACTGAAAATTGAACAGGATGGTTTTTATGAATTAATGGCCGGAAATTCTGAAATTATGCAACAAATTATTAAAATGCTTTCAGGGAGACTACGGGAAACAAATACGAAATTACAGGAAGCCTTGGAAAAATAATTATTGAATATGTGACAAAAATAACAACCATCATTATATCAATAACATCATTTTGAGTGATAACCATTTATTATATTGATATATTAGAAATGCCCATTAAATTTATCTGCAGGATATTTTTTAATATTTTTTTTCATTTTTTTCATTAATGCATCACTAATATCAATTTTGTTTGTATTACAAAACGCTAATAAATATATAAAAATATCGGCGATTTCATCTAAAGCATCCTCTCTTACTTTACCAGATTTCATTACTTCCTTTGCTTGTTCAAGATCAAGCCATTGAAATAATTCCATTAATTCTGATACTTCAACAGATAATGCCATAGCTAGATTCTTTGGACTATGAAATTGTTTCCAATCACGTTCATCAACAAAGGCATCTACTTGCTTCTTTAAATCTCCAATTGTTATTTCATTGTCCTTCATAATATAAATATTACATGCAATAAATC
>CEQF01097428.1_pt1 | contig 14289 bp, 8 predicted proteins | sample 530821 | NCBI WGS metagenome assembly CEQF01 (sample SAMEA2621003, study PRJEB7988) | marine metagenome | isolation source: saline water (ENVO:00002010), including
GGAGCCTGAACAGGAGCCTGAACAGGAGCCCGAACAGGAGCCCGAGACCGAGGGCAGCGAGTCTGTAACGTGAGCCGGACGCGGCCGGGAAGCAGGTTGATGATCGATGCGGCGGATATCGAAATCCGTGGCGCCCGCGAACACAATCTCCGCAACGTCAGCCTGAGCCTGCCACGCAACCGGCTGATCGTAATGACCGGAGTCAGCGGTTCTGGAAAGAGCTCACTGGCCTTCGACACGCTCTACGCCGAGGGCCAGAGACGTTACATCGAGAGCCTTTCCAGCTACGCCCGCCAGTTCCTGGGCCAACTCCCCAAGCCCGACGTCGACCGAGTCAGCGGCCTGTCTCCATCGATCTCGATCCAGCAGAAGTCCGCCAGCCGGAACCCTCGAAGCACCGTGGGAACGATCACCGAGATCCAGGACTATCTCCGCGTCCTGTTCGCCCGGGTTGGCCGCCCGGGGTGTGCCCGGTGCGGCCATGAAATCCAGGCACAGACATCCGAGCAGATCATCGAGTCGATCGGTGCGTTACCGACCGGGACCCGTTACAACGTGCTGGCTCCGCTGATCCAGCAGCAGAAAGGCGAGTACCGTGACCTGTTCGACGATTTGCTGAAGCAGGGGTTCGTCCGCGCCAGGGTCGACGGCGAAACCGTCTCGCTGAGCGACAATCTTGGACTCGATCGACAAATGCGTCACACGATCGAGGTGGTCGTCGACCGGCTTTCCTCCGGTCGGGGAGGCCGAAGCCGCTTGGCCGAGGCAGTCGAGACGGCGCTGCGTCTGGGAAACGGCACGTTACTGCTGACCGTGACGGAGGAGACCTCCGGTCGACCCGACCGACCGTCCTCCGACAGGGCCCCCACCCAACGAGACACGCTCTACAGTTCTCTTTACGCCTGCGCTCGCTGTGGAATCAGCTACGAACCTCCCACGCCACAGCTGTTCAGCTTCAACAGCCCGCTGGGAATGTGTCTGGAATGCAACGGCCTGGGCCGACGTCATGAGTTTCTGCCCGGGGAACTGGTGACCGAACCCGGCAAGTCGTTGTGGCGAGGTGCGATCGGCCTGCTGGGAGCCGTCAGACGCATCGGCCGCTGGCGACGTCATATCTACCAGGGTGCCGCCGCGGCAATCGAAGCCGAACTGGGCCTCGAAGCCGATTCGGTGCTCAACACTCCCTGGACCGAACTTCCCGAGGATGCCAGGCGGCTGATCCTGTTCGGGACCGGCGACCGCCACATCACCTTCGCCTGGAGATACCGCGGCGGGGTCTGGAAACACGGTGGCACGTTTGCCGGGGTGATCCCCAAGTTGCTCGAGTCGTACCACAACACGAACAATCCCATGCGGCGGCGGCAACTGGAAAAGGCGATGCGGTTCGCTGACTGCTCGGCCTGCCACGGCACGCGGCTGAACCAACAGGCCCAGGCGGTCTCGATCACCACCGCCAACCGGCAATTCGGCCGCCAGGCCGCACGTCGCCGCCGGAGCCTGCCGGAGATCTGTGCGCTGTCGATCGGTGACGCCGCGGCATTTTTCGAGGAACTCGAACTCAACGAAACCGCTCGATTGATCGCCGGAGAGGCACTCAAGGAAATCCGCGCCCGGCTCGGATTCCTGCTCCGCTGTGGCCTCGATTACCTCGCCCTGGACCGCTCGGCACCGACACTTTCGGGGGGAGAAACCCAGAGAATTCGTCTGGCCGGGCAAATCGGCAGCGGGCTGGTCGGCGTCGTCTACGTACTCGACGAACCCTCGATCGGGCTCCACTCCCGCGACAACCAGTTGCTCCTGGATAGCCTCTGCGACCTCCGCGACCAGGGCAACACGGTGATCGTTGTCGAGCACGACGAGGAGACGATGCGGGCGGCCGATCACATCGTCGACTTCGGCCCCGGCCCGGGTGTCCGGGGCGGACGGGTGGTGGCCGAAGGAACCGTCGAGGAAATTCAACAGAACCCTCGGAGCGTGACCGGCCGGTACCTCTGCGGTGCCGACACGATTCCCGTGCCGACACGGCATCGCGAAATCAGCAGCAACCGGTTGACCATCAAGGCCGCCCGCCACAACAATCTCCGCGGCATCAACGTGCCCATTCCCCTGGGAGCCTTCGTCTGCATCACCGGGGTCAGCGGATCGGGCAAAAGCTCACTCGCCGGTGACATCCTTTGGCAGGTGCTCAACCGCGAGCTCAACTCCGGCAAGGGCGATCCGGGAGCACACCGCGAGGTGACCGGACTCGAGCATCTCGACCGCGCAATCAACATCGACCAGGCTCCGATTGGACGCACCCCCCGCTCGAACCCCGCCACCTACGTCAAGCTGCTCGACGCCATCCGTGAACTTTACAGCAAGCTGCCCGAGGCCCGGGCCCGGGGCTACAAGCCGGGGCGATTCAGCTTCAACGTCAAGGGAGGCCGGTGCGAAGCCTGTGAAGGTTACGGAGCCAACCGGCTGGAAATGGACTTCCTGGCCGACATCTGGGTCACCTGCCCGGTCTGCGAGGGGCGGAGATTTCACCACGAGACGCTCGAGGTGAAGTTCCGTACCAAGAACATCGCCGAGGTTCTCGAGATGGACGTGCAGGAGGCTCTCGAGCACTTCCGCAACCATCCACGAGTCTCCCGGCTGCTGGGAACCCTCGGTGACGTCGGACTCGAATACCTCAAGCTTGGCCAACCCTCTCCGACACTCTCGGGAGGCGAAGCCCAGAGGATCAAGCTCGCACGCGAACTGGGCAAACGGTCCACCGGCAGCACCATCTACCTGCTCGATGAACCCACCACGGGCCTGCATTTTGCCGACATCAGCAAACTGCTGGACGTGCTGCACGGGTTTGTCGACGAGGGGAACACCGTTCTGGTGGTCGAACACAACCTCGACGTCATCAAGACCGCCGACTGGGTCATCGACCTCGGTCCCGAAGGGGGGGCCGGCGGCGGAAGGGTGGTGGTGGCCGGACCGCCCGAAACGATCGCCGCCTGCCCCGATTCTCACACCGGCCGCGTCCTCGCCCCTTTGCTGTCCCCCGCCAACAGACACACCAACGGTCGCCGGAAACCGCGGACCTCGGCGAAGAAACCGCCAAACACGAGATCTCCGAAACGGCGGAAGGAGTCGACCGAAATCGTCGTCCGGGGGGCAGCACAACACAACCTGAAGGACGTCAACCTGAAGATCCCCCGCAACCGGTTCAACGTCTTCTGCGGCCCCAGTGGCAGCGGCAAATCCTCGCTGGCCATGGACACACTGTACGCCGAAGGACAACGTCGCTACGTCGAAAGCCTCTCGGCCTACGCTCGCCAGTTCCTCGGCCAGATGCCCAAGCCCCGGGTCGAAGGCGTCCAGGGGCTGTCGCCGGCGATCGCCATCGAACAAAAGAATACCGGCACCACGCCCCGTTCGACCGTCGGAACGGTGACCGAAATCTACGACTACCTGAGGGTGCTGTTCACCCGGCTCGGGACCCGCGTCTGCCCGAAGTGCGAGATCCCCATCAGCCGCCAGACCACCGACGAGGTGATCGATCGCGTCCGGAACCTGCCGGCCGGAAAACGTGTCCTGCTCCTGGCTCCACAGGAGGTTCGTGTCGGCCAGGAGTACGCCAGGCTGTGGCAGTCGCTGCAGGAGGACGGATTCCGACGGGTTCGAATCAACGGGACAACCTGCCGGATCGAAGAGGTTCCCGAGATCGACCGTCGGAGACGTCACACGGTCGAGGTGGTCATCGACCGCATCACGCCGGGAAAGACCTCACGGACTCGTGTGGCCGACAGCGTCGAGATGGCCCTGGGACTGGGTCGCGGGGAAATGAGAATCGCCACCGAACATCTCAAGCGGAACGAGCCCGACTGGAAAGTCGAACCGTTCAGCCTGCACGCGGCGTGCGAGAAATGCGGTCAGAGTTTCGAGGAACTGACCCCCAACCACTTCTCTTTCAACAGCTCCCTGGGCTGGTGCCGGGCGTGCGAAGGCCTGGGCACTCAGCAGGGCACCAACCTCTCGGCACTGGTCGCCGACGACTCCAAATCGCTCGGCGATGGAGCCATCGCCGCCTGGCCCAATCCCTCGACAGTGCCAATCTTCTCCTCGACCCTCGACGCACTGCACCGCGAATTCGACCTGCCCCTGGAGGTTCCGTTCTCTCAGCTGTCCCCGGCCGCCCGTCGACTGGTGCTCTACGGCACCGGCGACCGCTGGTTCCCCGTTCGGCTCCCCGACGGCCAGACGATCTCGATGCAGTACAAGGGGCTCTACCCGGCCATCGAGGAGGCGTCGCGGGTCTCGGCCACCTACCGCCGGCGGCTGCTGGACCTGGTGGGCGAGGTCGATTGCGGCTCCTGCGACGGCAGCCGGCTCAGGCCCGACGTCGCCGCCGTGCGACTGCTCGGCCAGACCATCGGGTCGCTGTGTGGCCTGCCGCTGGACAAGGCCCTGGAGGCACTGCGGGGCGTGCGGTTGAGCCGTGATGAGAAGCGGATCGCCGGGGACCTGTTGCGGGAAGCGATCAGCCGGCTGAAGTTCCTGGTCGACGTCGGCCTCGATTACCTCACCCTCGACCGCCCATTTCCCACGCTTTCGGGAGGCGAGAGCCAGCGGATTCGGCTGGCCGGCCAGGTCGGCCGCGCCCTGACCGGCGTGCTCTACGTGCTCGACGAACCCACCATCGGCCTGCACCCCCGGGACAACCGTCGCCTGCTGGGAGCTCTGCAGCGGCTTCGGGATCTCGGAAACACGCTGGTGGTGGTCGAACACGACCGCGAAGTGCTCGAAACAGCCGATCGGCTGGTCGATTTCGGACCCGCCGCCGGGCGGCACGGCGGCAAGATCGTCGCGCAGGGACCGCCCGATGAACTGGCCGGCAAAAGCCGGTCGTTGACCGGCAAGTTCCTCTCCAACCGTCGCACGATCGCGATCCCCGCCACCAGGCGAATGGCACCGGCCGAAACACCCGACGCCGATCCTCCGGGTGGGGCCTGGCTGGAACTCGACGGTGCCCGATTGAACAACCTCGACAATGTCCGGTTGAGGATCCCACTGGGCACCCTGACCTGTATCACCGGGGTCAGCGGATCGGGCAAGAGTTCCCTGATCGAAAACACCCTGGCCCGCGCCGTCTCCCGACAACTGCATCGAACGGGAGACACGCCCGGCCCGTTCTCTGCACTCCGGGGAATCGAACACCTCAACAAGGTGATCGTTGTCGACCAGCAGCCTCTGGGCAGCACGCCCAAGTCGAACCCGGGCACCTACACCGGTGTCTTCGACCAGATCCGCGAACTGTTCACCCGGTTGCCCGATTCGAAGGTCCGTGGCTATCGCCCGGGACGATTCAGTTTCAACCGGGCCGGTGGCCGGTGCGAGGCCTGCGAGGGAAACGGACAAAAATGCATCGAGATGCACTTCCTGCCCGACGTGTGGGTCGAGTGCGACGAGTGCCGGGGGCGGAGGTACAACACCGAGACACTGGCGGTGACCTACCACGGACACACGATCGCCGACGTGCTCGACATGCCGATCGCCGAAGCCCTGAAGCTGTTCGAGAACATCCCGCGAATCCGGGCGCCCCTGGCCACTCTCTGCGCCATCGGCCTCGACTACCTCACGCTGGGACAACCCGCTCCGACGCTCTCCGGGGGAGAGGCTCAACGCGTCAAGCTCGCAGCGGAACTCGCACGACCCCAGGCCGGCCGCACGCTCTACCTGCTCGACGAACCCACCACCGGGCTGCACTTCGACGACATCGACAAGCTGTTGAAGGTGCTCGAAAGCCTGGTCGTGGCAGGAAACACGGTGGTCGTGATCGAGCACAATCTCGACGTGATCAAGACGGCCGACTGGATTGTCGACCTGGGTCCGGAGGCCGGTTCCGATGGCGGCCGGATCGTGGCGACGGGAACGCCCGAGGATGTCGTCGACCAGGCCCGGGTGGCCAAGCGGCGGGGTGGGCCCAGGTCGTGGACCGGAGAACTGCTGGGCCCGGTGCTGCGATCCGGCGAACGGGCCGACCGGGACGTGTTCAACGTGAAGACCGTCGCCGAGAAGCGGGACGGCGATCTGGATTTCCGCCAGATCGGTCGCGAAGCGCGGATGCCATGGGAACAGGATGGACGCCGCTGGCACACCACCGACCGCATCGCTCACAACGGCCAACCCGCCCGCTGGGAGGGCAGGGTTCTCGAAACGATCCTCGATCGGCTGGAAACCTGCGAAGACCTTCGCCCGGCCGATTTCAACCATCGCAGCGTGGTCACGATCAACGGGCAGGTGAAGAAAGACGGGTGGTTCTTCCACGCCCTGACCGGAGGAGAGTGGCTGGTGACGTTGAAGTTCCGCGTCCGACGCAACACGTTCCACCGCGAGGAACTCCAGCAACAACTCGATCTCAGGCCGCTCGACGACATCGACGAATTGCCGATCTACGGCCGGGGATCCCGCGTGGGGGTCAAGAACATCAAGGGGCCGTGGCAAGAAGTGACACTGAAGGTCCACTGGCTGCGAGAGATCGACACCTCCGAATTTCGGGCGTTCCTGGCGACGGCACAGGATTCGTTTCTCGGGCAAACGCGTCGTTCGAAACAGGATCCCGAGAACCTGATGCCCTGGAAGGTGCTGGGGCAAAAGTGGCACCAGATGCGAAAGGGGTTCCCGGCCGGCAAACGGGTGGGGTGGCCCGAGGAACTGGTTGAAGAACTCGCTGACGGATTGAACACCGCTGCCGGGAAACCGGTCATCGACTGGACCGGTCGCATGTCGGTCTCGTTCCGGCTCGCCGAGGCCGGCCCGGTGTGGGCGCAACTGTGGACCAAGCGGGTTCACTCGGTCGACCTGGTCCTGTTTGGTCCCCCCGGGGCGATTCCCCTGGGACGCGTGGCCTCACTGGGTTCAAAACGCGAGATCACCACCTACAAGGATGGGCGTGACGCCGTGAAGATCTCGTTCCGTTCGCTCAAACAGGCTCGCCACGCCGACGTGTCGCGGTTCCTGGAGGAACACCGGGCCGCGTGCGAAGCAAACCAGAACGCCTAGCTCAACCAGCGACAGGCGTCCTTGGCGAAGTAGGTCAGGATCATGTCGGCTCCGGCCCGCTTGATCGCCAGCAGGCTCTCCAGGGCCACGCCCTGCTCGTCGATCCAGCCGGCCTCGGCAGCCGCTTTGACCATCGCGTACTCACCGCTGACATTGTAGGCCGCCAGGGGAACACCCGGATGAGCCTGCTTGACGCGATGGATGATGTCGAGATAGGCCAGGGCCGGTTTGACCATCAGCAGGTCGGCACCCTCGGCCACGTCCAGGGCCGCCTCTCGCAGGGCCTCGCCCGCATTGGCCGGATCCATCTGGTAAGTCCGGCGGTCACCGAACTGCGGAGCACTCTCGGCCGCATCGCGGAACGGGCCGTAGAAGGCCGACGAGTATTTCACCGCGTAACTGAGAATCGGCAGGTTGGTGAAACCGGCCGCATCGAGTCCGCCACGGATTGCGCCGACCATCCCATCCATCATTCCCGATGGAGCCAGCATGTCGGCACCGGCTCGAGCATGGGTGACCGCCTGGGTGGCCAGGATCTCCAGCGTCGCGTCGTTGTCGACATCCAGTGTTCCATGGCGGTCGTTGATGATCCCGCAGTGGCCGTGGTCGGTGAACTCACAGAAACACACGTCGGTGATCACCAGCAGGTCGGTGCCGCTGGCCTTGATCGCCCGCACCGCCTCGGCCACGATCCCCTGGTCGTCACACGCATCGCTGCCCACCGCGTCCTTCTCGGCGGGGATTCCGAAGAGGATCACTGCCGGAATGCCCAGCGATGCGATCTCCTTCACCTCGTCAGCCAGCAGGTCAACCGTCAACTGGCTGTGGCCGGGCATCGAGGAAATCGGTAACCGCTGGTTCTCACCATGCCGGATGAATAGCGGCAGGATGAAGTCCGACGGAGACAACCGCGTCTCGCGGACCATCTCCCGCAACCGGGGATGGGTCCTCAGGCGACGCATCCGGACATTGGGAAATGTCGCAGAAGCGGCCGTTTCGGGAGTGGTGGATTCTGGTGCGGTTGAAGCCATGGACTGCCGTCGGCACATTTCGACACGGTGGCACTCACTCCGTTGTAACCCCCCGTGCGAACCCGTTTCAAGCTTCGTCTTTTCCGGTCACCAATCGGCTGATCTGCCGGAATTCGTCGGTCCCGGCCACCTCGCACCACTCGAACAACACGCTCTCGGTCGTCAACACGACAATTCCCGAATCGGCGAGTCGTCCGAGAGCGGTCTTCCAGTCGAGCTTGTGCCGGCTGGCGACCGCATCGGCGGGGACATAGACACGGTAGCCCTGGGCGGCCAGGTCCAACGCCGTCTGGGTGACACAGACATGTGCCTCGATGCCACAGACGACCACCTGGTCACGCTGATCCTCATCGCCGGCCGGCCCTCCCCAGTCCAGGCACTCGACACAACTGAACCGGAGCTTCTCGGGAATCTCACCCATCAGGCCGGCCAACACCTCCGCCGTCGGCCCCAGTCCATCTGGATACTGCTCGGTCGCGGCGACCGGCACATCCAGCACCTGGGCCCCCCGGATCAGCCGCCGGCAGTTCTCGACCAGCGTCCCCGAGACCGGAATGTGATCCAGCAACTTCTGCTGCACATCGACCACCAGCAATCGGCTGGCGGTTCTCGAGAGCAGTTCGCTGCTGCGGGGAGGGCGAGTTTCCGGCTCGATCATGACCGCACACTTTGACCGCTCGAACGGCGTGCGTCAAACTCCGGGGACCGGTCCCTCTCCAATCGTTGCGGCCCGCAGGCAACTTCGATAGTAATGAAGTGGTCTGGCCACCTTCTCACCACGAGTCCCCCCATGCCCGATACGCTCAGGATCTGTTTGATCACCACCCTGATCCTCTGGATTGCCCCGACCGCTCCGGCCCAGGAAAAGAAGGACGACAAGAAATCGCCCATGACCCCCGCCGAACGACAGGCCCTGCTGAAGACCTTCAACGGCGAATTCGTCGCGATCACTCCGGGCAAGGGGAAGTTCCCGGCGACGTTCGTGATGGGCACCAAGGGCGGTGACGCCAGCGAACGACCGCCCCGGACCGTCAAGATCGCAGGTGCGTTTTCGATGGCCAAGTACGAGGTGCCCCAGAACCTGTGGGAAGCGGTGATGGGCAAGAACCCCAGCCGCTGGACCGGGCCGAGGAATTCCGTCGAGATGCTCAGTTGGCAGGAAGCGGTGGTGTTTTGCCAGAGAGCGACGCTGATGATGCGAGCGGAAAAGCTGATCGGGGCCGACGAGGAGATCCGGTTGCCGAGTGAGGCCGAGTGGGAGTACTGCTGCCGGGCTGGAACGACGACCGCCTACAGCTTCGGCGACAAGGCACAGGCCAAAGGCGACACGGGCAAGAAGGCCGGGCTGCTGGATCCCTTTGGCTGGCACAACGGCAACGCCGCCGGCAACGATCCCCCGGTCGGAGCACTCAAGCCCAACCCCTGGGGCCTGTACGACATGCACGGCTACCTGTGGGAATTCGTCGCCGATGCCTGGCACGCTGACTACAAGCGTGCTCCCGCGGACAGCGGAGCATGGGACGGCAACAAGAAATTCGTTTCGCGGGTGATCCGGAGCGGATCGTGGCGAGACCAGTACCCATCGCTGAGAAGTGCCACGCGGCTGCCGCTTCCCGATCACGTCAAGAGCGACGCGATCGGCCTGAGGTGTGTCAAAGCGGCCGTGACCAGCAACGACAAGAAGAAGGTGTCGAAATAGCCCGCCAACGGGCCATCGACCTCGCTGCATCGGAGCCTGCTGCCGTGAACGACTCAACACCGAAACCGCCCGAAGAGACGCCCACCGAGACCCGCTCGGATCAACCGGCCGAATCATCGCCCGCTCCCACGACCGAGCGGAAGCGGCCGAAGCTGAATCCCACCGGTGGAGAATCGGCCCGGCCGATTCCTTCGAGAACCAAGCCGGTGGCCACACAGGCCGAAGGGGAACCGACCGTCGAGGAGAAACTGGCCGACGTGGCTGCCGGGGTGGCCGAGTCGCCCGAGCCACCGCCAAAATCGCAACAGGCCGCCGCACCTCCGGTCGACCTGCCACCCGATGACGATCTCGACGCCGAAATTGAAGCCGAAATCGAAGCCGCCCTGGCCAGCGACGACGCCAAGCTGATCGACCTGGCCGCCCAGGCGGTCTCCAGCATCGACGCGCAGGACGAGGACGCGGTGAGCGAGCGAATCGAATCCGAGGAGGATCTCGAGGAGGGGAGCCGGCTGAAGGGGACCATCCAGGCCATTGACGCCGACAGCGTCTTTGTTGACATCGGCATGCGTGCCAACGGCATCGTGCCTCGACGTCAGTGGGACAAGAGCGAACCGGAGATCGGGCAGGTGATCGACGTCGCGGTCGAACAATACGACGCCGAAGAGGGCCTGATCCAGCTGAACCTGCCACGTGGCCGACGACGGGTGGGCGGAGACTGGAATGCCGTGACCATCGGCATGAAATGCGACTGCATCGTGACCAAGGCCAACAAGGGTGGGCTGGAAGTGCAGGTCGGTGCGCTGCGGGGTTTCCTGCCGGCCGGACAGGTCGACCGCTCCTACGTCGAGGATCTCGAGCCCTTCATCGGACAGAAACTCTCGGTCCAGGTGACCGAGGTCGATTCGCGAAAACGTAACCTGGTCGTCAGCCGCCGTGCTCTGCTCGAAGAAGAATACAAGGACGCAGCGGCCGAGTTGTGGAAACAGCTCAATGTCGGCGAAATCCGCAACGGCACCGTCAAGACACTCAAGGAATACGGCGCCTTCATCGACCTCGGAGGACTCGACGGATTCCTGCACATCGGCGAGATCAGCTGGTCTCGACTGAACCATCCCGAACAGGTGCTGACACAGGGGCAGTCGGTCGAGGTCAAGATCCTGGAGATCGACAAGGAACGCAGCCGGGTCAGCCTGGGAATGAAGCAGTTGACCAGCGACCCCTGGGGAGGAGCGGTCGACGTTTACGCCGTCGGCCGCCAGGTCAGCGGGACGGTCACGCGGATCATGGAATTCGGCGCTTTCGTGGAACTCGAACCCGGCATCGAGGGCCTGCTGCACATCAGCGAACTGGAACACACGCGGGTTCGCCGCGTCAGCGACGTGCTCAGCGAAGGCCAGTCAGTCGATGTGCAAATCCTCAACGTCGACGCCAGCGAGCAGAGAATCTCCCTGTCGCTGAAGGCCCTGACCGAGCGACCAGCCGGAGCCGGTCGGGATGAAGAACCCGACGAGGATCTGCCGCCAGTCGAACGGATCGAGCGATCGGCACTGAAGGGCGGCACCGGAGACGGCGGGAGCCTGTTCGGCAATCCGAACGAATTCTAGACCCGTCTCAGACCATCAGGTGCGACTCCAGCAGCATGCGGATCTTCCGCAGCTCGAGCGCGCGATCCAAATCGCCGTACTGGTCGGGGAAGAAGTCGACCGAGAGCGTGCGATCGTAGTTTTCGCGCCGCAGTTGACTGATCAGGCGGCTGTAATCCACCTCGCCCAGTCCCACCTGGACCTGGATCTGATCCGGTGTCGTGTCCCTCAGGTAGACGTGGTAGACGTAGGGATAGACCTGGTCGTAGGACTCGCCCTTGTGCGGACCGCAGATGTAATAGGAGGGGTCCAGCGACAGTCCGACGCCCTGGACGGCCTGGCAGAGTTCGACGGCCGTATGAGCGTCCTCGGTCAGGTGACCGGTACGGGTGCGAATCGACAGTTGCACACCGGCCGCATTGGCCACCTGCAACAGATCCTGCAACCGCTCGATCTCGGCATTGAATGGTGTCCCCAGCGGCGTCGACGGCACAGTGATCTGAACAACCCGCATCAGCTTCGCCAACCGGGTGATCTCGGTGAAGGTTTCGAGATCGACGACCTGCTCAAAACAGAACGCGACCGGGGTCAACCTCGACGAGGCCCGAAAGTTGTTGACGAACCCCTCGAGATCCGACACCACGTCGGAGGGCTTGAGGTGATCTCCATCCTCGTCAAACCAGAACTCGACCCGGCTGTACCCGTAGTCGGTCAACAGGCTGCAGGCTTCCAGGAACGGAAGGTCACCCAGGCAGCGGGAAGTCACGGCAATGTACACGTGGAATGCTCTCGGCCACTGCGACATCAGTTCAACCGGGAGCCACCACGGAAAGGTGACACCACGGCCGGCGGTAATCTAGTCCGATCACAACGATGCTGCAAGATCGATGAACTGGAGTAACTGAACGGATTCGATCGATTCTCCGCATTCTGTGGCCTCGGGGGACCTGCTGAGCCGATAACGACTCTACGGCGTCCACTGCTGAGAACGGGCATCCGGAAACCAATCGAACACACCCGGCACACTACATTCGGTCTCCAGACCGAGGGGGTCACTGGAAGATGAAAATGCGAATTGTCTTGAGCCTGGCGACCTGCCTGGCCGTTTCCCTGGCCGTCGGCTGTCAAAATCCTCGCGGAATCGTGCGAGGCCAGACCCCGGCCAGCCGTACCGTGATGCACGAGGGCGACCACGAACCACGCGGAGCCTTCCACGGAGGGCACTACCACACGTTCGAGTACAACGCGCCCAAGAACCTGAAGTACCCGCCGGCCAACCAGCCGCCGGCGGTCGTGCAGTATCCGTACTACACGCTGCGTGGGCCCACCGACTTCTTCCAGAAGTAGGATCACGGATCAGCCGGACCCTGGCTGGTCGTGTTTGACGACCTACCTCGCTTCGGCCGCAAACCGAAACGGCTCGGCGGTCACTTCGTACCCCGGCCGGATCGCGACGTTGATCAACAGCCCCAGCGCGATCGCCGTCGCTACCAGGCTCGAACCACCGTAGCTGACCAGTGGCAGGGTCATGCCGGTGATCGGCATCAACCCGACTGTCATGCCGGTGTTGATGATCGCCTGTGTCGCCAGCAGTGTGACGATCCCCGTCGCCAGCAACCGCCCGAACGGCTCGCGGGTCGACGCGGCAATCGAAAGCCCCTTGATGATCAGCACCGCGTAGGTGGCCAGTGTCAGCAGGCTGCCAATCAGCCCGAATCGCTCACCGATCAGGCAGAAGACAAAGTCGGTCCGGGCCGCCGGCAGATGGTAGGCGGCCGGATCATCGACGGGCATTCCGGCCAGGTCACTGCCCCAGGTCCCGCCCAGCGACAGCATTCTCTTGGACTGGAACAGGTGGTACCCGTCGCCCCGGGGTGCCGGGCCGTTCTCGCCCTGGGTCAGCAGCGAAACCACCCGCGACTTCTGCTCGACGTTCATCCCCAGCCACAGCACCGGGGTCACCGCCACTCCCATCATCCCGATCAGCACCAGGTGCCTCACGCGGGCCCCGGCGGCCAGCAGCATCGCGAACAACATCGGCAGGAACAGCAGGGCGGTTCCCAGGTCGGGTTCCTTGAGCACCAGCACCAGCGGAACCAGCGTCAAAAGGAACGGGGTGAACAGACCCAGGAAATGGCGGAAGTTGCGGCGGAACATCAGGTAGTGGGACAGTGCCAGGATGTAGGTCAACTTGGACAGTTCCGACGGCTGCATGTCAAAGAAACCCAGCGGAATCCAGCGTCGAGCTCCCTGGTGAGCCGGCATCAGGAAAACCAACAGCAACAGCACTGTCGTCACACCGAACAGCAGGTAACTGGCCGGACGCAGCGAACGGTACGGCACCCAGGCGGCCATGATCAGTGCCGGGACAGCCAGGGCCATCCAGATCAGCTGCCGGTTGAAGTGGAGTCCGGACCCGACCAGCTGGTCACCTCGCGAGATCCCCGCCAGGCCGAGCGCGACCAGCAGCGAGGCCGCCGTGACCACGCTCCAGGGCACCCGTTTCAATCCCTCGCCCAGCTGCACCGCTTTTCTCCCGTGTTTGACCACCCCGTCGGCGACCGGCTACTGTCGGGCGACGAGGTTGTAGTCGATTCCCTTCTCACGAGGAACCGCAGGTGGTCCCCCGGTTGCCCGGCCACAAGAGACTCATCGGCCACCTCGTACTGGTCGTCGCCGTGGCCGGCCTGTGGGCCGCGCTGGCTCGTCTCCCCCTGTGGCACACCGACCTCTGGGGCCACCTGTCCTACGGCCGCTGGATGATCGAACACGGTGGCGAGACCCCGACCACCGAACCGTTTCTGACGCACTCGGGCGACCGGCCACTGGTCGACACGGCCCGCTGGAGCCAGTTGATCGCCTTCCGGCTGATGCGGGCCGGGGGAGTCGAGGCTCTGCAGCTGCTTTACGCCACGCTGGTCGTCGGGTGCGCCCTGCTGAC
>CEQF01006106.1_pt1 | contig 14034 bp, 10 predicted proteins | sample 530821 | NCBI WGS metagenome assembly CEQF01 (sample SAMEA2621003, study PRJEB7988) | marine metagenome | isolation source: saline water (ENVO:00002010), including
ACCAGTGCTATTTCTTATAGCAAAATATTCTTGCTCAACCTCCGTGTAGGCATTCGGTGTAGTGTAGCCCTTCCATTCGTCCCATTGATTAATTTCACAAGCTTTAACTATCCGTGAGTGAAACGGAGTTGCTAGCATCATTGTTTCGTCATGCTGTTTCACGCCGCTTTTCCCCGCTTTATAATTTCTTTTGCAGCGTTTTTACCCGCTAGCCCCATGACCCCGCCTCCTGGATGAGCGCCCGCGCCACAAAGAAATAATCCGTTGACAGAAGTGGCATACTGACTTGCTCCCGGAAATGGGCGCATCATCATTATCTGATCAAGACTGATTTCTCCATGATGCCAATGTCCTCCGCTCATATTAAATTCGCCTTCTAAATCTTCAGGTGTAAGCAGTTCACTCTTAATAATTTGCTCTTTAATGCCTGGCGCATATTTGTTGATGTTATCAATCACAAGATTTTTAAATGGCTCGCGAGCCTTTTCCCAACCGCTTCTTAAACCATGGGGAGCGAATTGTATGATAGCCGAAAGAACATGAGCACCTTCTGGAGCCAAACTTTTGTCGTGCACACTAGGGATACTTATATCCAGGACTGGTTTGGTCGAATACTCACCATACTTTGCCGAATTAAATGCTTGCTCTATGTAATTCATGCTTGGCGCGATAAGAAGCCGTTGCCCTTTTTGACTATCGGTCAAGCCACCAAAATTCGGCATTCCATTAAGAGCCAGATGTAATTTCGCTGCACTACCTCTCATACGAATATTGCTCACTCGTCTAACAATACCGGTCTCGAGGTTCTTAAATCCTACCAATTTCTCTAGCGTGCTTTTTGGATCTGCATTCGAAACGACAATTTTTGCGTGAAAATCTTCCCCACTAGTTAGAGTTACACCAGTCACTTTATCTAGTACCAGATTTATCTTTCCAACTCTCGATTTGGTCTGTATGTCAACTCCTCTAGCCATGGCTGAAGTCGCCAATGCGGTGCCAAGGGCTCCCATTCCTCCCTCAACTACGGCTGGGCCCTTGAATCCATAAATGTCACCTAGCCGCCGGTAAAGATATCCAAAGACTGTATTGGGCGATCGGGGGCCCATGTGTGAACCCAACACCCCATCGACACTTATAGCTGCTTTCAATAACTCATTATCGAAATTTTCTTCCATGACGTCGTAGATATTTATAAGCGCCAATCGAAGCAAATCCCGCATGTCTTCTTTGCCAAGCATTTTCATACCTAGCCCCAACTTTGCCAACGTCATACGATCGGTCCAATTGCTATCCAGCAATTTAGGAGCGCGCCTCTCAAAAGCATTAGCTAGTAACTTCGAGAATTTAAGCATCTGGCGGTTAAATGATTGATAAGCACGCTGGTCTTTTTCTGATAATTCTCCCCCCTCGACACCGTCACCTTTTATGGTGAGATGGTTACCGTTTTCAGCAAGCGCGATTGTATTTAAATTTCGCGCTGCCAACTTCAAACCATGTTTTGCCAATCCTAAATCCGAAGCCACTCTCGGATTAAGCTGGAAGAGCCAATGGGCGCAACCAGAAACTGCATAATTATCGGCAAATTTCCTCGTTGTTGCTGCCCCACCCAGAGATTCATTCGCCTCTAGTACCAGCACTTTACGTCCAGATTGTGCGAGGTAATTTGCACAGATAAGACCGTTATGACCACCTCCTACAACGACGACATCGTATTGTGAAGGAACATTAGTCATCGTCGTAGCCCTCTGGTACCGTATTCGTTCGCTTTAGGTCCATGAGTATCTCTCGCGCTGCATTCGCACCTGGGGCTGCCATTACACCTCCCCCTGGATGGGTACCCGAGCTGCACATATACATCCCTTTTACTGGGCCACGATATTGGGCATAGCCAGGAAAAGGACGATTAAATAGTAGTTGATCGAAGGTGAGCTCTCCCATAAAAATATTCCCTTCTGTAAGACCAACTTCATTCTCAATTTCACGAGGAGTCCTTACTTCACAGTGTAAAATTAAATCCTTGAAATCAGGGCTGTAATTGGCAATTTGATTAATTACCGTTTCGCCGAAAGCATCTCGATCTTGATCTGTCCATTCGCGACCATTAATTTTCGGAGGAGCATACTGAACAAAAACCGTCATCATGTGCTTGCCGGGTGGAGCCATAGTCGGATCAATCTGAGACGGAATTAGCATATCTATGTAAGGATCTTTTGACCACGTTTCGTTTTTCCAGTCGTCGTAGGCTCGCTCCATTCTTTCTAATGAATCAATCATGTGCATATCGGTTTGCATCAAGGGACTGTTTTTTGGAAGACCATTAAAGGTCGGCAAACCGTCAAGTGCTATGTTTAATTTCCCGGATGAACCACGAATCTTGAAATTCTTCGCCTTCTGTACAATGTCTTTAGGCAGATCATTTTCGCTCATAATATTGAGTAAAGTCCGCTTCGGGTCCAAATTGGAAACTACAACGTCTGCGTAGTACTCGTCGCCATTGGTAAGCGCAACTCCTTTTGTTCTGCCACTTTCGACTATTATTTGTCCTACTTCGGCATCACATTGAATCTTGCCCCCAAAAGATTTAAAGGATGAAGCCAAAGCTTCGGAAACAGCTCCCATTCCTCCACGGGCAAAGCCCCATGCACCCACGGTGCCATCCACGTCGCCCATATAGTGATGTAGCAATACATAAGCTGTGCCCGGAGAATAAACACCAAGAGCTGTTCCAATAATCCCACTACCCGCAAGATGAGCCTTTAGGACATCGGTATCGAAGTATTCATCCAAATAGTCTCCAATGCTCATGGTCCAAAATCGCAGTGTATCGGCCAATCCTTCTTCGCCCATCTGTCCAAAAGCTTTTGCCAACACCACCATTTCTTTCAAATCTCTAGGCTTTAGCGAGGTTGGATCCGCCGGCGTCCGCATAAGGAAAGGGCGGATCAAACGGGTTTGTTTCATAACATCAGCTTCATAGCGCTCGTAGGCATTAGCGTCGCGTACCGAGTGCCTTGCGATTTCCCGATAGTGCCGCTCATGATCTGGATAATCACCGAAATAGTCACCGTTCTCACAAAAAGTAACACTCCCACCGTAGGGCACTACCTGCAATCCATGGCGCGGAAGCTCAAGGTCACGGGTAATTTCAGGGCGCAGGAGACTGCAAACATAAGAACAATTGGAATATATCCAGTCCTTATGTAATTCACGACTTACCGTCGCTCCACCAATATAGGAATTTTTTTCAAGTACCAGCACATTCAATCCTGACTTTCCCAAATAAGCGGCATTGGTTAAGCCGTTGTGCCCTGCCCCGATAACTATTGCATCGTACTTCACCGTCACTCTGTGTTACTCCAGATTCATTCTCACCAAGTTGGTTCCAACAAAGACAAAAGTCGAAGCGCGCTAAAACCTGCGGCTACTGTAGCTCAACATATTGCTTTAAGCTATATTTCGACACTATTTTCAAACCACCTCCCTGTCACGAATTAAACGGCAGTGGATCATAAATAAACAATAGGATTTCAGCCTAACTAAAGACCGGGCATCTCACATAAAGAAATTAAACCATTACATTGATATTGTTCCGTGGTAAAACTTTAAAATGGGAAATTAAAAAGACAAATCAATATCGTAAGGATGGATGCCTAGATTTAAGAAAGTGTAGAATTCTAGGAAGGCGCTCCAAATTAAAATGTAAATTATTTACAGCTTGCCGGTTGAAATCATGCTCAGAAGAAATGAAGGCCCCAACATGCGTAAACTCTACAACTTTGCGTTATACCTAATACCGCAATTATTATTGTCTTCATCAGTTGCTTTCTCACAAGATACCAAGCTGCTCAATATTTACAATTGGTCTGATTATATTAACCCTAGTGTTGTCGACGCTTTCGAAAAAGAATACGGAATCAAAGTTAATTACGATATCTATGACACAAGTGAGATTGTCGATACGAAGCTTCTGGCTGGAAGAAGTGGTTATGACGTGGTTTTCCATGGCGCATCATTTGCGTCACGACTGCTGGCCATCGGCGTCTTTCAGCCCCTTGATAAATCAAAACTGAGTAATTGGGGAAACCTGGACCCAATTAAACTAGAAGCCATAGAAGAGTTTGATCCGGGTAATCGGTTTGGCATGCCCTACATGTGGGGAACAACTGGGGTCACGTACAATGCCGACATGATTGAAGCTCGTTTGCCCAATGCCCCCGTGGACAGTTACGACCTCATATTCGATCCAGCCGTAATATCCAAGTTCAGTGACTGCGGAGTTTCTTTTCTAGACGATCCTACCTCCGTCGTCCCAATGGGAATGATTTACCTCGGCCACCCTTTTAACTCCGTAGAACCTGAGCATCTAGAAGCGGTGGAAGAACTGTTCACCGCGGTCAGACCATATATAAAATATTTTAGTTCTTCAAAGCTAACTATAGATCTACCCAGTCGCGAAGTTTGTATCGCTATGAGCTGGTCAGGGGATTATGCGGTTGCGATAACACGCGCTCGCGAAGTAGGCATCGACCTCAATCTTAAATATGCCATACCTGCGGAAGGAGGTATTGGTTGGTATGACATGGTCTTTATTCCTGCTGACGCTTCCCATTCAGATAACGCACATCTTTTCCTGAATTATTTACTCAGACCCAATGTAATCGCTACTGTAACGAACTATATCGGCTATGCAAATGCCAATCAGGCAGCCAATCCGTTAATCATTCCCGAGTATTATTCGGATGTTGCTATCTACCCGGATGATGAAACTTTTCAGAGCCTGGAAATAACCCACATTCTAGAGCCTACCTTGGAAAGAAGACGGTCAAGAACTTGGACCCGCATAAAGTCGGGGTTGTGATCAAGTCATAATGGATGCAAATAATAAAATGAATAAGCCTCACGAACCTCAAGTTCCTGACGGCAGTCCCAACATTCAATCTTTCATTCAAATTCAAGCTCTTTCAAAGGAATTTAATGGCTTTAAGGCCATCGACCAGGTCAACCTTAACATTCACAAGGGCGAACTTTTTGCGATTCTAGGAGGGTCTGGCTGTGGGAAGTCGACGCTACTGCGCATGTTGGCCGGTCTAGAAACGCCATCTTCGGGAAAAATAATACTGGACGGCGAAGATATTACAGATTGGCCTGCCTATGAACGCCCAATCAATATGATGTTTCAATCATATGCACTATTTCCACACATGACGGTTGAAAAAAATGTGGCTTATGGCCTTCAGAAAGAAAAAATTCCTCAATCAGAAATCGACCAACGCGTTAAAAAAATGTTAGACCTAGTTCAGTTAGGTGACTTTGGTAAACGTAAACCTGATCGTTTGTCTGGTGGAGAAAAGCAGAGGGTAGCGCTTGCCAGAGCGCTGATAAAAAATCCAAAACTATTGTTACTGGATGAACCTCTTGCGGCGCTAGATAAAAAACTCAGAGAACAAACCCAATTCGAGTTGATAAATTTGCAAGAAGAGTTAGGAGTAACATTCATTGTCGTGACACATGATCAGGAAGAAGCCATGACACTGGCGAGCAGGATCGCTGTTATGAAAGCCGGTAAGTTTGTTCAGATAGGCTCACCTACAGAGATTTATGAATATCCGAAAAATCGTTTCGTCGCTGACTTTTTCGGTACGATAAATATCTTTGATGCTATTGTTATCGATCAAGATGATGCACAAATCACAGCAACCTTCGATCAATCAGAGCTTATCTTGAAGGCCTATACGCATAACACTACTAATATCGGTGACAAAGTGGGCATCGCGGTACGCCCGGAAAAGATATCGATTAGCAAGGATTTACCAGTGGACGCAAATATAACTGTCTCAAAAGGAATTGTTTGGGATTTAGCCTATTATGGAAATCATTCAATCTATCGAGTAAAAACTGAATCTGGCCGAATCGTTCAGGTGAGCACCCAAAACCACAAACGTTCTTCCGAACATTTAGTAGAGTGGAATGATGAAGTGTATCTGTCCTGGGAACAAAATAGCAGCATTGTGTTGCTTGACTAATGGTTTAATAGATGGCAAATCCTCGACAAGCATTGGGTGATCTCCTGTGGCGGCGGATAGTAATAGTTCTTCCCTATCTGTGGTTGGTGCTATTTTTTCTAGTTCCGTTTGCCATCGTATTTAAAATTAGTTTTTCCGATCCCATCGTGGCACAACCCCCTTTCACGCCTCTTTTTGATCAGTCTCAGAATTTCTTAAATTGGTTCCAAGGAAGCCTCAATAATTACTTATTCCTACTCGAAGATAATCTTTATTGGGTTAGTTATTTAAGATCAATCAAAGTCGCTTTTATCTCTACGATATTTTGTTTGCTACTGGGTTATCCCATGGCTTATTACATCGCTCAGTCCCCACCAACCAAGCGTAATGTATTGCTAATGTTAATTATCCTGCCATTTTGGACCTCGTTTTTATTACGAGTTTATGCGTGGATGGGGATACTTAGCACCAATGGGATTATCAACAGCATGTTTCTTTGGACCGGGATAATTGATGAACCTATCCAAATGCTATATACCAATTTTGCGGTTTACCTAGGGATCGTTTATACCTATTTGCCCTTCATGATCTTACCCCTTTATGCCAACCTGGAAAGACTCGATTTAAATCTTCATGATGCTGCCGCAGACCTTGGTGGCAAACCACTGCAAGTATTTCGGGATATCACCCTGCCGGTTTCCTTACCCGGGATCATAGCCGGCTCACTGCTAGTATTTATCCCGGCAATGGGCGAATTTGTTATTCCAGCGTTATTGGGAGGTCTAGATTCACTGATGATAGGACGCACACTGTATGATGAATTCTTCGTCAATCGGGACTGGCCTCTAGCATCTGCTGTCGCCACTATCTTGCTGTTGATTTTGGTGCTACCTATGGTGTTCTTCCAGCGGACCCAAGCAAAATCAGTAGAGGAAAACTCATGATAAGAGGATTCCACTTAACAGGTGACCCCGCGTGAAAAAAAGATCTACTGCAATGCTGACTATTTTTTCTTTCGGCTTTGCGTTTTTATACGTCCCGATTTTTTTGCTGGTCGCTTATTCGTTCAATGATTCAAGGCTGATATCCGTATGGGGCGGTTTTTCTACTCGCTGGTACACTGCCCTATTTGAAGACGAGCAAATTATTGATGCCGCTTTATTGAGCTTACAAGTTGCTGCCACTAGCGCCACCTTCGCTACAATCTTTGGCACACTTGCAGGGCTAGCACTAACCCGAATGGCAAATTTCAGAGGCAGGCTGTTCTTCACCGGTATACTCGCAGCCCCTTTAGTCATGCCAGAAGTCATCACCGGTTTATCCTTATTGTTATTGTTTGTTAGCTTACAAGAGTTAATAGGCTGGCCAGGCAGCCGCGGCGCCATGACCATTATTATCGCTCATATAACTTTTTCAATGGCTTATGTAGCCGTTATTGTTCAATCTCGTATGCTGACCATGAATCGTTCGCTTGAAGAGGCCGCCATGGACCTTGGGGGCCGCCCTTTTAGAGTGTTTGTGGATATTACCCTTCCCATTATTTCACCGGCGATGCTTTCTGGATGGCTGCTCGCCTTCACTCTGTCACTGGACGATTTGGTAATCGCCAGTTTTGCGTCAGGGGCTGGATCAAATACTTTGCCGATGGTTATTTTTTCGAAAGTGAAACTAGGGGTCACTCCTGATATTAATGCTCTAGCAACGCTTATTATATTGGTTGTATCAATAGGTATCGCCATAGCAGGTTGGATAATGTTTAGACAGAACAAATCACTGTCACAACAAAATACTTAGATCTGTTAGTCTCTGCCGGCCCATCTAAATTACATTTAAGCAACCAACTATTATTGTCTGGATGGGAATTTATCACGTGGGATATAGTCGAAAATAAAGGTAATTCTATCTTCCTTGCCTTTATTCATTACACTATGGGTTTTCTGATTATTGATTTCATAAGCCTTACCGACTTCAAAGTGATAAGGCCGGCCATCAATCATAAACCTGACTCGCGAATTTGTTGTAATAGGTATATGAATTCTGTGCCCAGCATGAAAAGACGGGTGCGTATCCGTATGTGGCTTTATAATGCCCCCAGCGAGTAATTTTGCAGCCATAGCTCTTACGATAGTTCCACCAGGAGGATAGAACTCCTTCAAAATAGAATTCATTAGAGGCATGGCCTGACTCTGCAGTAAATTCCAGGCTGATTCTTTGCTTATCTCAATATCTGGCCAACCTTGCCCATCAGTGAACAACATCACCAATGAATGTGTTTGAGTATGGACGTCGTAGGCATTTTGCCGATAGCTATTTTCTAACCAGACTCCATCATCAATACCTAGAATTACCTCCCTGAGTGCTAAACTATCAATTCCTCCAAGCTCTCTTAATGGAACACCGATGTCCATGCTTAAATCCTCGAATGAAACCTTACTGACAAACTACTAATAACATACCAATAATTTAACACTGAAACGATAGTTATAGTCACTAAAAGCAGCCTATTCTACTCAATAGTCAGTCGTCAAAATTTAACGTCGAAATCCTTTCGAGCGTTATATCTAGACTCTGTTTAGCTTTCAGTATCAACTCATCAATATTCGCTTTACTGGCTATGAGTGGGGGAGAAATTATCATAGTATCTCCCACTGCACGCATGACAAGACCATTTTCAATACAGATGTTGCGGCAAAGACTACCCACTTTACCGATTTTGGGATAGAACTCTCTTATAGTCTTATCTTTTACCAACTCGAGAGCCCCAAGGAAACCAACCCCTCTCGCTTCCCCAACCAAAGGATGCTCAGTCAATTCTGCCCAGCAGTTTTGCAGATAAGGTCCTGTTTCATTATCAACTGTCTCAACAATATTCTCTTCACGAAGAATCCTCAAATTGGCTAAAGCAACTGAAGCCGCAACTGGATGTCCCGAATAAGTGTAACCATGAGCAAACTCTCCACATTTATCAATTAACACTTGTGAAACTCTGTCGCTAACCATAACTCCTCCTATTGGCAAGTAGCCTGAAGAAAGCCCTTTAGCAATTGACATAAAATCGGGATGGATACCAAAATAATCTGAGCCAAACCACTTACCCGTGCGCCCAAAGCCACAAATTACTTCATCCGCCACCAACAAAATTCCATACTTGTCACATATGCGTTGAACCTCTGGCCAATATGTTTGGGGAGGAATGATAACTCCGCCGGCACCCTGTATCGGTTCGCCAATAAATGCCGCCACTCGGTCATGCCCTAGCTCGATTATTTTTTGTTCCAGCTGCTGTGCGACCTTTAACCCGAAATCACCCGGATCGCTATCTCCACCTTCAGCATACCAATAGGGTTGATCTATATGCTCGATTCCCGGTAATAGCAACCCTCCCTGGTCATGCATAAATTTCATCCCCCCTAAACTAGCAGCGGCAACCGTTGAGCCATGGTAGGCATTCTTCCGACTGATGATGACAGTTTTTTGTGGCTCCCCTAGCAAATCCCAATAGCGGCGAACCATTCGGACTACTGTGTCATTACTTTCAGAACCAGAACTGGTAAAGAAAACCCGATTAATATGACTCGGCGCTAAATTCGCAAGCACTTCCGCCAATTCAATCGCAGAGGGCGTAGTGCATTGGAAGAAACTGTTGTAATAAGGCAATTCCAGCATCTGCCGGTAGGCAGCTTCAGCTAGCTCTTTTCTCCCATAACCTACATTGACACACCAGAGCCCTGCCATACCATCCAAAAGCTTATTGCCTTCAGCATCCCAGATATAAACACCATCAGCTTTGACAATGACTCTTGTGCCTTGGTCATTTATCTCCTTCGTATCTGTAAAAGGATGCAGATGGTGTTTAGCATCGACTCGTTGGAGAAGGTCCAGCTTTAGTTTCTGTTCACTATTCATAGCAAGTAAGTTCTCTTAGTACCTTCCTTCAAAAAGTTCCTATGCTAATCGTTAATTGATACATTAACGCTGCGTGTAGGACGAGAAGTTTCTCGATGTTATATTTGTATAATATATTTAACATTTCTGGAAATTGCATTTATTTCGTAAAAGGCCATTTATGGACGCGAAAAGTAATTCGACATTAACAATCGGTAGTTTGCAAGAATTCTGGATGCCGTTCACTGCAAATCAGCAGTTCAAAGCAAAACCAAGAATACTTACCGCCGCCAAGGGTATGTATTATCAATCAAATGATGGCCGTGAAGTCCTTGATGGAACCTCAGGGTTGTGGTGTTGTAATGCTGGCCACAGCAGAGACTCAATAACCGCAGCCGTCAGTCAGCAGCTCGAACAGCTGGATTTCGCCCCGACGTTTCAAATGGGCCACCCACAGGCCTTCGAGCTCGCCGAGCGACTAACTGAGATTTCTCCATCGGGCTTAAACAAAGTTTTTTTCACCAACTCGGGATCTGAATCCGTCGATACTGCTCTAAAAATTGCCTTAGCTTACCACCAAGCATGTGGTGATAGCGGTCGCACGAAGCTGATCGGTAGAGAAAAGGGATACCATGGTACCGGCTTTGGAGGTATTTCTGTGGGCGGACTTTCTCCAAACCGTAAGGCTTTTGGTAGCCTATTGCCCGGAGTAGATCATTTACGCCATACGTTGGACATAGAGCGTAACGCTTTTAGTCGAGGTATTCCTGACCATGGAGCTGAACTTGCTGAGGATTTGGAAAGGCTCTGTGGATTGCACGATCCTTCTACAATCGCTGCAGTCATTGTGGAACCTATAGCTGGCTCTGTTGGAGTAATTCTTCCACCAAAAGGCTATCTTAAAAGACTCAGAGAAATTTGCGATGAACACGGAATACTTCTGATTTTTGATGAAGTAATTACTGGATTTGGCCGAGTAGGTAAGGCATTCGCTGCAGAACGCTATGGTGTTAAACCTGATATCATCACTTCGGCCAAAGGTCTAACCAATGGCACCATTCCAATGGGGGCGGTATTTGTAGACGATTCGATCCACGCTGCCTTTATGCAAGGTCCAGGACAAGGCATAGAACTTTATCACGGCTATACCTATTCAGGTCACCCAGTAGCGGCGGCAGCTGGGCTGGCGACTCTTCTAATCTATGAACAAGAGAATCTGTTTGAACGTGCAATCGAGCTTGAAAGCTATTGGGAAGAGGCGGCCCACTCACTTGGAGGGCTCGAACATATAATCGACATCCGCAACCAAGGACTGGTAGCTGGAATCGAGCTTTCAAGCAGAGATGGAAAACCCGGAGCACGAGCGTACGATGTCTTTACTCGTTGCTTCCATCAGGAAGGTTTATTAATTCGAGTCACGGGCGACATTATTGCGCTAAGCCCTCCCCTTATTATTAAAAAATCCCAGATCGATCAAATTTTTGAAACATTAGGCAAAGCCATTCAGGAAACAGCTTAATATTTTACGCAGGCCTATAACGTGACACATAAAATAGAACATTATATTGATGGCAAACCCTTTGCAGGAAAGACTGGTCGTTATGGCGCCGTGTATAACCCAGCAACTGGCAAGCAATCTGCCAAAGTTGCTTTAGCCAGTCCCAAAGAGGTGGATACGGCAGTATCTGCAGCAAAAGCAGCTTTCCAAGCGTGGTCAGAAACTTCCCCTCTAAGCCGTGCGCGGGTGATGTTCAGATTCAAAGACTTAGTGGAACAAAATCGTGAGAAATTGCAGATGATGATCACGGCTGAACATGGGAAGGTGCTAAGTGATGCTGCTGGTGAGGTAACACGCGGACTTGAAGTGATTGAGTTTGCCTGCGGTATTCCGCATTTATTAAAAGGTGAACACTCTAAGAATGTCGGCACAGGCGTGGATTCTTGGTCAGAAATGCAGCCACTGGGCGTGGTTGCTGGTATTACTCCCTTTAACTTCCCTGTCATGGTTCCTATGTGGATGTTCCCGGTAGCCATCGCCTGTGGTAATACTTTTATTTTAAAACCCTCCGAGAAAGACCCGTCTCCGGCTCTATTGATCGCTGAGTTATTTAAACTAGCCGGATTGCCAGATGGTGTATTTAATGTGATTAATGGCGACAAAATAGCAGTTGATGCCCTGTTATCACATGAGGATGTGCAGGCTATAAGTTTTGTCGGTTCAACTCCAATAGCGCAATACATTTATGCTACCGCTAGCGAGCACGGAAAACGGGTGCAGGCTTTGGGGGGTGCGAAAAATCATTTGATGATTATGCCGGATGCTGATTTAGATCAGGCTGTCGATGCTTTAATGGGCGCGGCATATGGATCAGCAGGTGAACGATGCATGGCAATATCAGTCGCCGTATGTGTAGGGGACAATGTCGCGGATCAATTGATCGGAAAGTTAACGCCAAGGGTACAAAGCCTCAAGATAATGCCAGGGACAGAAGATAAGGCAGAAATGGGTCCGCTAGTTACTAATCAGCATCTTGCAAAAGTGAGAAGCTATGTGGGTCAAGGCGTTGAAGAAGGAGCATCTCTAATCGTTGATGGTCGCGATCACGTTGTTGATGGTCATGAAGATGGCTTTTTCCTTGGAGGCTGTCTCTTTGATAATGTCACTAAAGACATGAGCATCTATAAAGATGAAATCTTCGGCCCTGTATTAAGTGTGGTCCGAGTACAGGATTTTAATGCTGGCTGCGAGCTAATCAATAATCACGAATATGGCAATGGCACAACTATTTTTACTCGCGATGGCGATTCTGCCCGCCAATTCACCCATAGCATCCAAGCCGGAATGGTAGGTGTTAATGTGCCAATCCCCGTGCCGATGGCTTTTCACAGTTTTGGTGGATGGAAACGCTCATTATTCGGGCCGTTACATGTACACGGCCCGGATGGAGTGCGATTTTACACACGCATGAAGACTATGACTTCGAGATGGCCAACAGGCATCCGCACGGGAAGTGAATTTTCTATTACGACCATGAAATAAATCCAAAAACGTTTTCACTAAATAACAGCGATGTCGATGAGCTCCAAATACGATCCCGTCAATAGGAGCGTTATTCCCGTCTTCCTCCGATATGCCATACCTTCGGTAATCGGCATGCTCGCTATGTCATCAGCGTTTGTGATAGATGGCATTTTTGTTGGGAACTACATAGGCACATCAGCCCTGGCTGCAATCAACTTGGCTATGCCAGTGTGGTCTGGCTTGTTCGCGATAATAACAATGCTGGCAGTTGGTAGCTGTGTTATGAGCGGCAAATATTTGGGTGAAGGAGACTACGCATCGGCAAATGATATTTTTTCCAAATCGCTGGCTTGCGCGCTTTTTTTCTCCTTAGTTACAGCCGCGCTCGGCCTTTTCTTTCTTGATTCATTGATTGCTGCCCTTGGAACCACAGCAGAATTAACGGATCTCGTTAATACTTACCTGACAATCATATTGGGTTTTTCTCCAGTTTTCTTGCTGGGTTTCACACTATTCTATTTTGTTAGAGTGGATAACAATCCCTTACTTGCATCTAGTTCATTAATAGCCAGTGCTGTATTGAATGTAATTTTGGACTGGATCTTTATTGTTGAACTTGACATGGGGATAGAAGGCGCAGCTTATGGCACAGCCATCGGTCACGGGTCCCCTTTGCTTACCCTACTACCACATTTTTTTAGGAAAACCCGACACCTTAAATTAGTACCACTAACAGGGAGCTGGAGTGCCATCCCTCGGGCAATGGCCAATGGATTTTCCGAATTTGTAAATGAGTTCTCAGCAGGCCTTACTACGCTCTTGCTAAACTGGATTATGATTACTCGCCTCGGAGTGAGCGGTGTGGCTGCTTTCACTATAGTTAATTATCTTTTTTTCATAGGTTTGATGACTTTCGCCGGCATAGGTGAATCACTACAACCACTTATCAGCAAAAATTATGGAGCACGACAACCGGAAAAAATGACTCAGTTTGTCATTGTTGCGTTATTCTCTATTTCATTGATCGCCGTTGTCATTTGCGGGCTGTTAATCACAATTCCAGATTTATTGATTGGGTTTTTCCTGCAAGAAAATGAGACTTCTACAATTGATATAGCCACTCGC
>CEQF01002904.1_pt1 | contig 13972 bp, 9 predicted proteins | sample 530821 | NCBI WGS metagenome assembly CEQF01 (sample SAMEA2621003, study PRJEB7988) | marine metagenome | isolation source: saline water (ENVO:00002010), including
CGAGTGACAGATACCTCGCCTATTTGCCAGCGTAACGATTGTTTTCCAGACATATTTTCATTACCGTTAATTGAATGTTCCTGGGAAGGTGAATATCAGTATTGTAGCAATATAGGCCAATCTGGTCCTTTCGCTGCTACAAGTTAGATTTATTATTTGCCTTAAATCTGTAATATTGGTGAAAATACAGAAAAGACTCTCTAATTCACCCAGCCATCTCGGGTTGTAAGGAAATACTATGAAGAAATTAAAGCCTATCCCTCATCTATTAAGAGTTTTAACCGTGCTGTTGCTCGCTACGTGTGCGAGTGCGCCGCTGCTGGATCTCGACGTTCTGCGTACCGCTGAGATTAACAACTTTAGGACACCGGCTTCTACCGTAATGTCGAGTGGGCAGCCTAGCGAGACTCAATTAAAAGTGATGGCGAGCGCTGGAATACAGCACATCATCAACTTACGGACACCTCAGGAAGAGATTGATTTCGAGGAACAGGCAGTCGTCGAAGCGCTCGGCATGGAGTATTACTCGATTCCAGTGGCCGGCGCTGGTGGTATTAATGCAGCGAATGCTCAGTCCCTAGAGGAAATTCTGGGAGCATTAGATGGTGAACCAGCACTAGTGCATTGTGCGACCGGTAATCGCGTGGGTGGCTTATTCGCGGTTAATGCCTTTGCATCAGGTTCTAGTATAGACGCGGCCATTGCAGAAGGGACTCGTTGGGGCATGACCTCTGAACGCTTGCAGCAGGCGGTCCGCCAGAATCTATTAGATAATTAATCTAAATCAGAAAGAATTCTGTTCGAGATAAGCCTCTTGCAAAAGTATGAATATTTTTAGCGTCTACGGCTGTAAGAATTCGTTGAATTGTTGCTGATTTCTTTCCCCCGCAATTACTGACCTTTTGTTAGCCTTGCCAAACGGGGAATGCGGTGTGATTATCGCTACTCTGCACCTAAAATAATGGTCCGGTTAATAATAAAAATAAGGAGGAAGAAGCCATGCGCTCTCTACAACTGTATTTCTCTATTCTATCCCTGGTAATTGTTAGTTTTGTATTGTCAAACTCGGTCTTTGCCCAAGGTTTTGTCAATCCCTATGCAACGCCCATGGAACCGTGGGCCAAAATGCCTGGAGGGCGCACGATGGGAGCAGTTGGCGATCTGGATATTGACCCTGACGGTGAACACATTTGGGCAGTCGTGCGCTGTGATGCGACGGCACCAAACCGCTTCGGTAATGAGTGCGTGGATTCTGATTTGGACTCGGTACTTAAATTCAATGGTAATGGAGAATTAGTAGAGAGCTTTGGCGGTGGGATGTTCATATGGCCTCACGGGATTGATGTGGATTCGGACGGCAATGTCTGGGTCACTGACGCGGTAAACCAGAATAATATTCCGGCCGGTGACCAACGTGGACATATCGTGGTGAAGTTTTCCCCAACAGGGGAAGTGTTAATGGTGCTAGGCACTCCCGGAGAGCAAGGTCCAGGCCCGGATCACTTCACTTCACCTGCTGATGTTGTGATAGGCGACAACGGCGATATTTTTGTGGCAGATGGACACTACGACGATGGTAACAGCCGCGTTGCAAAATTCGACCGCAACGGTAATTTCATTATGAATTGGGGCAAGACCGGCTATGCGCCAAGTGAATTTCGTGTACTACATACGATCGCTATCGATCAGCGCGGCCGACTTTTTGTGGGTGATCGGTCCAACAACCGAATTCAACTATTTACTCAGGATGGTGAATACATAAATAGCTGGACTCAGTTCGGTCGTCCTAGCGGTATTTTCTTCGATGAGCATGACAACATTTATGTAGCAGATTCGGAATCAGATGATCTGCAAAACCCTGGGTGGGAAATGGGAATACGCATAGGCGATGCACGCTTAGGCTGGGTGAACTACTTTGTCCAACTACCCTATGGTGACCCGCGTGATCCGGCAGGTAATGGTGCCGAGTTTGTCGCAGCCGATGCGGCAGGTAACATGTTCGGAGGCGAGCCTAGGCCCCGGAAGTTGCAGAAGTATATGCGCGTTAGACCCTGAGTTTTATGTTTTATTGGAAAATAAGCTTCCTTAAGATTGCTAGGGGCCTCAGGTGAGTATTGGGTTTCTCTGAAATTTCATGCAGTTTTCTTAGTTGACCTTAGGGGCCTAATCACCAGTTAGATCACTAGAGCCATTCGCTTCGTCGGTTGAAAGTTGCGGTTCGGCGCCTAGTTCCTTGACCTTCGCGATTATGGCTTTATATTTGGTCCGACCAATATGGTCTGACCAATTTACCTTGTTGCTCATATGCCGCATACCAACACTAAAAGTCATGAGATCGCGAATATTTTGCGTACTGAAATACTGCGTCAACAGTATCGCAGTGGTGAACGTATGCCTTCCGAACGCGATCTGGCGTCTAGATTCGATGCCAGTCGTGGTGCTGTGCGAGAGGCTCTGTCACAACTCGAGCAATTGGGACTAATCAACACCCAACCCGGCGGAGCCCGAGTACGGGATATTGAATCAGCTAGCATCGCTATACTAGGTCCACTCATGGTGCTTCAGGACACCCCCGATCCTAAACTGGTAGATCAGTTTCTACGCACCTTCGGAGCTTTGGCTGCCACGATAGCGCGCGAAGCATTAGAGAAAGCTACACCCGAACAACTGAACCGAATGCAAAAAATGGTCGTATCACTTAGCAATTACAATGGAGATTCGGACTCCAAGCACGCTCAATGGACGGAATTTTTCCAATATCTAGGTAGTGTTGCCGACAATCTAGTGGTTCGTCTGATAAGCAACGATCTTCAGGCGCAGTTTGTTGAACAGATGGCTGAGCTAGATTTGAAGTCGGCCCCGGCCCGGAAGAAACAAAACGTAAATCAGGTGTTAGGCTTGGTGAGACAAGGCCTGTCAGGAAAGGATGCAGAATTATTTTTTTCGGGCATACAACTCTATTTTGATGAGCTGCGGTTCTCAGTTGTAGAAGAACTTGAGGCCAGACTTGGCAGTTACCAGAAAAAGCAAGTTAACAAGAAGGATATAAAACCAATCGTCAGTAGCTCAACATCAACAAGGGAAGATTTAGGAGTAGTTGCATGAAGCGCATAGTAGTACCAATTGGGATTTTAGCGGGGTGTATCGCAGTAGCGGTATACTTAATTAGAAGCCCTACCCAAGTGGGAGAGGTGGCCCCAGAGCTAATTCCCATAGCAGTTAGAGTAGCCGAAGTACAACTTGAATCTGTTCAGCTTACGGTTGAATCCCAGGGTAAAGTACAGGCGGCTCAAATAGCCAGTTTATCAGCGCCGGTAGCTGGGCCTATAGCCTGGATTTCGCCAGCGTTGGAGGCGGGTGGTTATGTGGAAGAAGGGCAAACCTTGCTGCGCCTCGATACCAGCGACTATGAAACTGCGCGTGATCGTAGCCGTGCTGGTATGCAACAAGCTTTAGCTGAGTCTCGCCACGCTGATAGTGAGCTGGAACGGATTGAGGCATTAGCCAAAGATCGTCTTGTTAGTGATTCTCAATTGCAAGATGCACGTCGGATGGCAGAGGTAAACCGGGCGCGTCAGGCTGATGCCGAAGCGATGTATCGGCAGGCAGAACTAGATTATGAGCGCTCCGAGATTAGGGCCCCCTTTAACGCTATTGTAGAAAGGCGTGAGGTTGAGCTGGGCCAATATGTGAATCGAGCTCAAAGCGTCGCGATTCTATACGGAGCTGATGAAGTTGAGGTTAGAGTACCTCTAGCGATACGTCAACTAGGGTACCTAGATATCCCCCTTGGTGCTCGTGGAGAATTGCCAGACAATGAAGCGCCAAATGTCACACTAAAAGGATACTATGGCGGTGAAGAATATCATTGGGAGGGCAAGCTGGTACGTACCGAAGCAACGATTGATCCAAATAGCAATACTGTTCAAACTATCATCAGAGTTGCGCAGCCGACAATGCCCGCTGGGCGCAAGAGTTCTGGGTCCCAGAACCTACCACTTCCTATAGGATTATTTGTTGAAGCTGAAATCACCGGTAAACAAATAGATGGAATTATTTCTCTTCCCCGTTCAGTGATTCGCAATAACAATCAGGTATTAGTTGTAGATGCTGAAAACAAAATGTACTTCCGGGATGTTCAAATATATCGCTTAGAAGAAGATCGCGTACTTATATCGAGTGGCCTCTTGCCAGGCGAACTTATTTGTACATCGCCTATACAGGCTGTAGTTGACGGTATGTCTGTGCAACCTGTCAGGGAATTCATTTAGTGGAGCTTTTTCATAAAAAAATTACTAATCGAGGGCTGTTTTGAGAACGCCAATTACATGGTTTGTTAGGAATCCGGTAGCCACTAACTTGATGATGTGGATCTTTCTGGCTGGGGGAGTAATTTCCTACCTTAGCCTGAATCAGGAAGAGTTCCCAGATATCGACTTTGGGATGATTCAGGTAAATGTCGCCTACCTGGGCGCAACTCCAGAAGAATCAGAATCAGGCGTGTGTTTGCGGATTGAAGAAGCGCTAGAAGGGGCCGAAGATATTGAGCGCATGACAACTACTGCACGAGAAGGAGGTTGCGATGCGACTTTGCAGCTGACTAGTGGCGCTGACCTCAATCGAGCACTCAATGACATAAAAGGCAAGATTGATGCTGTAACAACCTTTCCCACTGAAACAGAGAAACCTATTGTTCGAGCATTCAGTTCCAGCGGCAATGTAATGACTATGGCGCTAGCTTCTGATTCTGATGATCGGAATTTGAAAGCGATTGCAGAGGAAATTCGAAATGATCTAATTGATCTTCCAGGGGTATCCACAGTTAACATCGAATATATAAGGCCGCTGGAAATTTCTATTGAGATTTCTGAGTTAGTGCTTCGGCAATATGGGCTAACGCTTGACCAGGTTTCCAGGGCAATAGATCAAGCCTCACTGGACTTACCTGGAGGCACTATTCGCACTGAATCCGGTGAGATTTTGCTCCGTACGAAGGGTCAGGTTTACAGCGGAGACGAATATTCCGATATCATAGTGCAGTCCTATCCGGATGGAACACAATTACGTCTTGGCGATATTGCGACTGTGAAGGATGGCTTCGAAGAAGGTTATTTAGATGCCCGTCTAAACGGCCGCAATGCTGCAATAATTGATGTTCTGCGAATAGGTGAAGAAGATATTGTGCGGGCGGCGCGGGAAGTGCACGGTTGGATGAATTCCAACGACTTAGATCTACCTAACGGGATGTCGCTAGACGTAATTACAGACTCTGCGCTTGCAACTCAAGACCGTATTACGACGGTAGCCAAGAATGCTTATACGGGTCTCTTCTTTGTATTGATAATTCTTGCTCTATTTCTGCGATTTAAAGTGGCAATCTGGGTTGCAGCAGGAATTCCTATCGCAATTGCTGGAGCGCTTAGCCTCTTTTCCTCAATAGGTTTAACTATCAGTTCGCTTACGGTAATGGGATTTATCCTCGTTCTCGGGATCATAGTTGATGATGCCATTGTGGTGGGAGAACGAATTCACGCGTTTGAAAGAAAAGGTTACTCGAAAGGAGAGGCCGCTGTTGAGGGTACGATGGAAGTTTGTGTACCAGTTATTTTTGGTGTGTTGACAACGATAGCTGCTTTCCTGCCAATTTTATTGCTCGGTGGTCAGATGGGTGCTTTTTTTAATGCTATCGGAGCCGTGGTGGTTTTCTGCCTAGCAGCAAGCTTAGTAGAGTCACAACTGATCCTGCCCGGGCATATCGCTCACCGAAGGACTGAAGGCTATTTATTAGAAAACAGTTTCATTGTTACAAAATGGCAGTCCTTCCAAGGGAAGGTCTCTTACGGTATGGAGTATTTTGCAGAACATGGGTACCGAAGTCTGCTTGATAAAGTTCTTAGGTACCGATATGCATGTTTGGCGACGGCGACGGGCGTCATAATAATCACGTCCGCTTTATTGTTCAGTGGGCGGGTAATTTTTCAGTTTATGCCCTCGGTGGAAGGTGATGTCGTATACGGTTCTGTACAGATGCCGCCCGGTGTACCTGCTCATGTAACAGAGCAAGCTGTTGCCACTATTGAAGAAAAGGCTATTGAGATTGCCGTTGAGCTCGAAGAACAGTTAGTTGTGATGAAGGCAAATGGAGAGGTGCCTCAATCAACGGAACGAGTAGTAGATAGCATTTTAACAATCATTGGAGGTCAAGCCCCGAGGGGAGGCCCAGGGCGCCCTGGTGGAGGTAGCGCAGGGGCTAGTAATGTAGCGGAAGTAGTTATATACCTTACCCCTTTCTTTGAGCGCGGTGAAATTAGTTCAGCAATTATTCGCGATCGTTGGCGTGATAAGGTCGGCACAATTCCCGATGCTTTAGAGCTAACCTTTGTATCAGATGCGTTCAGTGCGGGCGATGCGATTAATTTTCGTCTGGAAGGAAGAGACGAGGAGAATTTAAAGATTGCTTCAACACAACTCAGGGAAGAACTGGCGCGATATCCCGGAGTGTTTGACATTACCGATTCCTTTCGAGCGGGCAAACAGGAAGTGCAAATTCAAATTCTCGAAAGAGGTAAAACGTTAGGGTTAACCTTAAATGATGTGGCGATGCAAGTACGCCAGGCGTTTTATGGCTCAGAGTCACAACGCATCCAGAGGGAGACAGATGACATTCGGGTGATGGTGCGATACCCGGAAGCAGAAAGGCAATCTCTCGGCAACTTAGAAGATATGATGATACGCACTCCCAGTGGAGCTGAAGTACCGTTTCTCAGTATTGCCGATTTTTCATTAGGTAATGGCTACTCCAGCATTAACCGGCAGGATGGTCGCCGAGTTATTACTGTGCGCGCCGATGTAGATCGGACAGTGGTGACACCTGAGGAAATTCGTCGGGGAATAATAGGTAAATTTCTGTCCCCCTGGGAGCGTGATCTTGACGTAGAAATGGTTGTCGGTGGCGAAGGCGAGCAGCAACTCGAATCGTTATCAGAGTTGTATGGCACCTTTCCAATTGCCTTGCTAGTTATGTTTGCCTTGCTTGCGATCCCGCTGAAATCTTATCTGCAACCACTAGTCATTATGAGTGTCATTCCATTCGGAGCCGTTGGCGCGATATGTGGCCATTTTATAATGGGAGCAGACTTGGTGTTTTTCTCCCTTTTGGGAATTATTGCGTTGAGTGGGGTTGTAGTAAATGCAAGTCTGGTGCTAGTCGTTTCTATCAATCGTCTCCGAGACGAGGGTATGGGGATGGTAAACGCAGTTTCCAAAGCTTCAGAAATACGCTTTCGCCCGATTATACTGACTTCAGTTACGACATTTATCGGTCTCGTACCATTAATTTTCACAGCCAATCCAGCCACCTTCTTCATTGTTCCGATGGCTATTTCATTAGCTTTCGGCGTTCTGTTTGCGACATTGATAACGCTGTTTCTGGTTCCCAGCTTGTACCTCATACTTCATGATTTTTTTGATCATGCCTACAACGCCGAGGAGCGGGCACTGGCTTATCAGCACTAGTTGCCGTAATCTAGACTTCGCTTGATAAATCGGAAGTTGCCTGGCCAGGAGCCTGCTGAAGACATTTTGGCGGGGGACTAAAGTGAACGTAATTCAGTCTCTCGGATACTTCGGGGCCATGCCACAGAGCTCTATCGGTTTAACCCAAAAGAACCGTATCGATGTTGCCGGGACCGATGCGCCTGAATTTGCGGCCTTCGGTGAGTATCAAATTGGTGTTCGTACTGTAGAAGTGATTACCAAGAATAGGTTCGATGTCCTGAATACTCCGATACAGTAGCTACCGCGAAAAAAAATCATACACGCATGAGAGACCCTACCATAGAAACCCATTTTCTCCGTGTGCTCGGTCGCAAGGAAGTACTGGCTCTGGCTTTCGGAGCAATGATCGGCTGGAGTTGGGTGGTTCTGTCTGGTACCTGGATCTATTCTGCTGGCACTGTTGGCGCCATTCTGGCTTTCCTGTTTGGAGGCCTGGTAATGCTCGTGATCGGTCTCACTTATGCTGAGCTTGCTTCAGCCCTGCCCTTCGCGGGTGGCGAACATGTATATAGTCATCGCGCATTGGGGACTGGCGCTTCTTTTATCTGTACTTGGGCAATCATTCTCGGATATGTCTCTGTAGCTACGTTTGAAGCAGTGGCACTGCCAACCGTGTTGGACTCCTTAATTCCGGGGCTGGATAAGGTATTTCTTTGGCAGGTAGCCGGCTGGAATGTATACCTCACATGGGTATTAACTGGCGTTACTGGCACCGTAGTAATTACAATTCTCAATATCCGGGGTGTTCGTATGGCCGCTATTGTTCAGTCGGCCGTGGTGCTGGTAATCCTGATCGCTGGGATACTGTTTGTCAGCGGGGCACTGTTAGCAGGCGATGCAATCAATATGCAACCTTTAATTAAAGAGGGTGTGTCTGGTATTACACTGGTACTTGTGATGGTGCCGTTCCTGTTTGTCGGTTTCGACACAATTCCGCAGGCGGCCGAAGAAATCGACTTGCCCTTTAAAGACATTGGCAGCGTGCTCATGGTATCCGTATTGATGGCTATTGCCTGGTATAGCCTGATCGTGTTGGGCGTTGGCTTGGTTTTAGACCAAGCAGCCCTCGGATCAGCTGGTGATGTTGTTACGGCAGAAGCAGGCGCGCGTATTTACGGGGAATTCGGTAGTACTATTCTTCTCTTGGCTGGCCTTGCCGGCATAATCACTAGTTGGAATGCTTTTATAATCGGTGGCAGTCGCGCTATCTACGCACTCGCTCAGAGTGGCTTGCTTCCTTCCTTTCTGGGCACCTTACATCCACAGTACCGCACACCACGTAATGCAATCCTGCTAATCGGAGCACTCTCAGCAATTGGTCCTTTCTTCGGCAGACCGGTTCTGGAGTGGCTGGTCAATGCTGGTGGACTTGGGATCATTGTTGCCTACGCAATGGTGGCTCTGTCTTTTTTAGTTCTCCGCAGGAAAGAACCGAACTTGGACAGACCTTACAAGGTTCCATTCGGCTATATAGTAGGTTTCACAGCTCTAATTCTTTCCATAGGGCTTGGGATTCTTTATCTGCCAGGCAGTCCCTCGGCATTGCAGTGGCCTGAGGAATGGCTGATTGTGATAGCCTGGTCTGTGTTAGGAATACTTCTGTTTGCCTTGTCGTTTCGAAGTAGACGCAGAGGGGAAATTCTCTGAACAAGAAACTTTATTGAATAACTGTTCCGACATTTTTGGCGATTCGAAAGACCAAGTTTTGGACAAAACAAAACAGGGGTTAAATAGGACTATTAGAGGACCTGTTACTCTTTGTTTCTATTTGATATTGCAGTAAAAACGCGTGTGAGGTACTGTCTTCAAGTTATATAGGAAGAGCTTGAATTGAGTGTAAGCCGTGACCACTAAGTCTCTGAAAATAAAAGTTTTTTGGACTAACGTTGAGAGGTCTCCGTAATGTCAGCCTCCCGGAAGTTGATTGGCGTAAGTGGTATAGCCGTGCTGGCCCTGCTTGCGGTCAGTCTCATGCTCTCGTTCCCGTCACTAAATCGCGGATCTTCGGCACAGGAGCTTTTTGGTGCTGATGACATGCGGCAGATGGTAAATACCTATTGTCTGGCTTGTCACAATGATGCTTTGGCTACGTCCGGACTTTCCCTGCAACAGGTTGATTTTGCAAATCCCGGCCCTCATGCCGAAGTTCTCGAAGCAGTCGTTAAGAAACTGAGCGCGCGTATGATGCCTCCTTCGGGTATGCCTCACCCTAACTTTGAAACCTACGAGATCGTGACCGAATGGTTGGAAAACGAACTAGACAAAGCTTGGGCTGCAAATCCGGACCCAGGTCGTATCGCGCCGATTCACCGTATGAATCGCTATGAGTACAACAATACAATTAACAACCTATTGGGACTCGATGTAAATGTGATGGACCTGCTGCCAGGTGACCCGACCGCGGATGGTAGCTTTGATAATATTGCTACTTCTTTACCATTTACCACGGCACACATGGAACGATATATGTCGGTGGCGCGCCAGGTTACTCGTTTGGCTACTGGATTGGCGCCATTGAATCCAAGCGTCTCGACCCACGAGATCCCAGTTTATATGAGTCAGGACTGGCGCCAGACGGAGGACATGCCTTTTGGTTCTCGTGGCGGCATCTCGGTGAGTCACAATTTTCCGGTGGATGGCGAATACCAATTCAAGGTGGATCTCGAGACTAATTACCAGGACTATGTTAAAGGGTTAGGATGGGCGCAACTCCTGGAAGTTCGTTTGGATGGCCGTCTGCTGGAACGTTTCACAGTCGGTGGTGAAGCGCCGGGTATACCAACCCCATTAAGTTTTAGCGGTACTGGTGAGCCAGGCAGTATTGACTGGGAACAATACATGCTTTACAGAGCGACCGAAGGGCTGGAAGTCCGTGCGCCGGTCCAAGCAGGACCACATCAGGTTACCGTATCCTATGTTAGACAGCAGATTGAAAAAGAAGGTATCCCGCAACCGCGGCAGGGAGGTAGGCTCCCGGCTAATTCGGAGGCCTATCTTGATTACCAGAAGGTGCATGCAGTTGAAATCGGTGGGCCTTATGCAACAGCCGAAGGTATAAGAGAATCTCCCAGCTATAACTTGATCTTCTCCTGTTACCCAGAAAGACTGGCTGAAGAGACAACGTGTGCCGCTCAAATCCTCTCGCGGGTAGCCCGTCAAGCTTATCGACGCCCGGTCACCGAAGAAGATGCGACGCTGCTCTTGGAGTTCTTCGATCGTGGACGGGAGCAAGGAGGCAGCTTCGATCATGGTATACAGTTTGCTCTCGAGTTTATGCTCAGCGATCCAGACTTTCTTATTCGCAGCTACAGCGATACTGAACAATTTTCTGATGGAGCAATTTACGAGCTAAACGACTTAGAACTGGCTTCGCGACTGGCTTTTTTCATCTGGAGCAGCGCTCCTGATGAAACACTACTGGAATTGGCGGAACGGGGGCGACTTTCCGATCCGGTGGTCTATGACCAGCAAGTGCGGCGAATGCTTGCTGACGAACGTGGTGTTAACACGCTAGTGGAGGATTTTGCGGCCCAGTGGCTGAACCTAAGGCGCCTCGATGAAGTTACTATTAATACAGTACTCTTTCCCCATTATGATGTAAGCCTGCTCGAAGCGTTCGGTCGGGAAACGGAACTATTTATCCGTGAGACGTTACGCACAGATTCCAGCATCCTCGATCTGCTGAGTGCTGATTATACTTTCGTAAATGAAAGATTGGCTCGGCACTATGGTGTAGAAGGCATTTATGGTAGTCGCTTCCGCAAGGTAGAGTTACGGGATAACACGCAACGCGGCGGTTTACTGGCTCATGGGGCTTTGCTCACGGTAACTTCGTATCCTGGCCGCACTTCCCCGGTACTTCGTGGTAAGTGGCTTTTAGATAATCTGTTAGGTACGCCTCCGCCATCTCCACCAAGCAACGTGCCAGCTCTGACAGAGGTAAACACCGGGCAAATTCCGAAAGGAATTCGTGAAAGGCTAGCACAGCATCGAAGCGACCCCGTTTGTTCTTCATGTCACACCGTGATTGATCCGATAGGCTTTGCGTTAGAAAATTTTGACGTAATAGGTGCCTGGCGTGAATTTGATGAAGTCGGAAACCCAGTCGATCCAAGTGGCAACTATCCAGGTGGAGTTGAGTTTGCCGGTTTTGCTGATCTTCGGGACTGGATGCTGGAACGGGGCGATCGATTCGCGCATAACGTTACAGAGAAACTAATGACCTATGCTCTAGGGAGACGGGTTGAGTACTACGATCAACCGGTTATTCGGCAGATTGTGCGAGATGCGGCATCAGAAAATTACAGCTGGTCGTCAATTTTGCTGGGTGTCGTTAAGAGCGCGCCCTTTAAAATGAGTAGGGCGCCTGTGCAATTGGCCGAGAATATTAGTAACTAATGAAAAGGATCCGATTGTGCGGGAGATTGGACTGATACAAGAGACATCTACCCATTGATTCTGTTACATTTGACCAATAAAGGTTTTCCCTATCCCTATAGAGAGGAAACAAGATGATTAATAACGGGCAGCAGGACAAAATCAGCACGGTCCATATTGGCACTAAAAAGGCCATCTCTCGTCGTACTGTGCTGAAGGGTGCAGGTGCCGCACTGGCGTTGCCAATGCTGGACGCTATGACGCCAGCTTTCGCCCAAGCTCCTGCTCCGATTCATCGTTTTCAGACAGTCTATATTCCTAACGGCATGGCTATGGAGTATTGGTCACCGGCTACTTTTGGTCGCGATTTTGAAATAACCCCGGTGCTAAAGCCCCTGAGCCGCTATAAGGATCGTATGCTTTTGTTGTCCGGCCTCAATGCCAACTGGAACATTGCCCACGCGGGAGCAGGCGGTTCATTCCTAACTGGTATAACCCAAGGTGGTCGAAACGAGACAGAGATTCTTGCTGATGTCTCTGTTGACCAGTTGTTGGCCGATAAGCTGGGTCAAGAGACACAACTGGCCTCTCTCGAACTTTCTATGGATGCACCTGCACTGGCGGGTGCCTGCACGGCTAACTTGAGTTGTGTGTATACTCATACCCTATCTTGGCGCGGGCCTACTGAACCGTTACCAACAGAACACAATCCACGAGCAGTCTTTGAGCGCCTGTTTGGAGACGGTGGCAGTACTGCCAAGGATGCCAGGGAACTTAGACTCAGTCAGCAATCTAGTATTCTCGATGCCGTGTTGGACAAGCTATCTGGGCTGGAATCGAAAATCGGTGCTGAAGACCGTCACTTGGTACATAGCTATACAGAGTCAGTGCGTGACATCGAACGACGCATACAGAAAGCCGAGGAGCAGATCGACCTGGATCTTCCGGAGCTCGCTCAACCCGCCGGCGTGCCTCCTGTTTTCGAAGATCACATGGAGATCATGCAAGACTTGCAGGTGCTAGCTCTGCAGACTGATCTCACGCGCGTAATAACTTTCATGATGAGTAAAGAACAAAGTCCGCGCCCCTATCCTCAGATCGATGTGCCCCAAGCGCACCATCCGCTGTCTCACCACAACAATGTACCGGAGCTGGTGGAGCGTATGTCGAAGATAAATACTTACCACGTGCAACTTTTCACCAACTACGTAGATAAGCTAGCTGCCATACCCGAAGGGGATGGCTCGCTGCTGGATAACGTGACTATTCTCTATGGAGGAGGAATTTCCAATAGTACGGGCCATTCCGGAACTAATCTGCCTGTATTTCTGGTTGGCGGTGGTGCGGGCTGGTTGAAAGGAGGAGAACACATCCATTACGCTAACAAACCTACTATGGCTGACTTGCACCTGAGTCTGATGGCTAAGTTCGGACTACATATAGACAAGCTGGGTGGAAGCACCGGGCCGATTCCTATTTAGCGCTCTGACAACAACGCTAGAAAAATAATCATGACTCCAGGCTGGCGAAAACTTCTACTTATTGGCTCGGTCTTCTTCGTTGTGCAATCCTATGCTCAGAACATGCCAGCCATTGTCAGCATGGCCAAAGAGGCAGACTGGGAAAACCTCGAATCTCTGCTCGAAGACGGGCTTAATCCTAATGTTGTTTACGGAGACGGCACTACAGCGCTTCACTGGGCCAGCTACCATGATAGCCTTAATGGCACACAAAATTTACTGGATGCCGGAGCGGATGTTAATGCATCTACCGACCTTGGCGTAACACCTCTTTGGTTGGCGGCGGAGAATGGAAGCGTCTTGATTACTGAAGCGCTTTTAGATGCTGGGGCCGATCCCACCATCCCCTTGCTCTCTGGTGAGACTATAGTGATGACTGCTGCACAAAGTGGTAATGGAGATGTAGTCAAGACATTACTGGCCGCGGGTGCTGATCCCAATGTCGCAGTGACTCGTGATCAAACTGCCCTAATGTGGGCGGCAGGGCGGGGATATTCAGCTTCTGTCGCAGCTTTGAT